>Ga0307507_10007765_pt1 | contig 15302 bp, 3 predicted proteins | sample 7_EM_MG_FD_207223 | JGI IMG/M metagenome (GOLD analysis project Ga0307507, IMG submission 207223) | Populus trichocarpa ectomycorrhiza microbial communities from riparian zone in the Pacific Northwest, United States - 7_EM | ecosystem: Host-associated > Plants > Roots > Unclassified | place... | reverse complement strand
GGATACTCTAAGGGAGTTAATAGATTAGTTAATAAAGATTAATAACCAAATCTATTAAAGGGAACAAGCTAAGAGAGGGCAAGACAGAGTTCCATAGTTATATAAGGCGCAGAGTACGCAACAACAGACGTAGAGTTAAAAACTATGGAATGGCGCAGAGCTAATAGACCTAAGTAGTACTAAAGAAACCTAAAAATAGGAAAAAAAACCATAGAAACCTAGAGGTTAAGGATTAAGTAATTAAAGGACCAAGGAGTAGAGGCCAAACTAGGGATCTTAGCAGCAGAAGACGTTTAGGCGGACTCCATAGCAAGAAAAATGGTTTAGAGACAGAGCTTACATAAATTATGGAAAATAGGGTTATTTCGCTAGAGATTATAAAGGTGGTTAGAGTAACTATATAGTAAAGGGAACTAGACCAGCAGACAGCACGTACATATAAAGGGACAACGGTGCACTATAAGGAATAAAAAAGTGTTCAATTAATAGTTTTGCGTATTATTACAACAACGCATACTAAATTCATAAGGACGCTAAGTACGGCGCAAGCTATTGGCCACAGGAGCTAGAGTTAAAAGGACTCCAAGGAACCAGAGAGTTAGATAAAGAATAAGATTAACTTTATAAGCTAGATTAAGATATTACAGTAATATATGGATAAAGATTAGCAGTAATGATAATAGAGTTAGAGTACTTATTAATTAACAGCAATAAGAACAAAAAAGAGGCTAACTAGGAGCACTTAAACCTTAATAACGCAATAGAAGTAGAGACTAAGACCATCACCAAACAAGGTTTAGTAACGGATGTTATAACACTATTAGATACGATTTCCATCGCTTTATAAAACAATAGGAGCAATGTTTAAAGGAAACTAAGCAAGCAGACAACTGCTAGTGCTAGCTTATTACTTAATAAAGGCAAAAGGCCACAGGCTTAAGATTCTTAAGAAGAGATATAAGAAGCTTAAGACTCTTAAGACAAGATAAGACATACCTAAGAACCCACAACAGATAAAAACCGATAGGAAAGGGCAGCAACTTAGTTTAGTAGCAAATAAATAAGTATAGGACGCAAGTTCAAGAACTATAAGTTTAGGGAATAAGTAAAAACGTTAGTAATTCTAGGTAAACGTAGTGTTTAGCCTAAAGATTAAAAAGTTAATACCAGGATTAAAAAGTAAGATAACTATAAGGATCTAGCTGCAAGACGCAGAAAATAAGAAACTATAGATAAGTTCAGGACAAGAATTATTATATAATAAGAGCAAAAGCTAAACAAGAGATCAGCTATACCAGGTTATATAAGGAATAGAGTACCCGTATAAAGAGTTACTAATAGGCCAAGTGTAGGGATACCTAGGGCAAAGTAGTTAGACAAACTGGAACAAGAAAAGGATCTAGATATCCCAACTAGGTTTAAAAAAAGGCACACTAAAGGATATTATAATATAGTAATAACAAGGTACTTTCTAATAGATAGACCATATACACTAAACTAGTTGTACGGAAAGTGGTATAGGCAACGACATAATAATAAATAGGAAGATTTTTATATATAGCTAGACAAAAAAGTTATCCAAGACCAACCCATTACGGAAAAACACATAAGTCACATTAAAGGAGTATTAATTATAATATCAAGGAACCTAGAAGAGAGGTCTAGGGACTAGAGAAGTAAGCGACAAATCTTAGTACCCGTAGTAGAGATACCAGTGGTTAGGTTAACTAGGTATAGGTTTAAACTTAAAAACAAAAACAAACTAAGAGTTAACCCAAAATATATAGCGCATTATACACTATCATAGATAGCTTATGTGGATAACACGTATAATATGCATAGAGTACCTAAAGATAAGAACCAGAAGTACCTAGTAAGAATATATTAGGCACCAGAGGAAAAGCGGTTTAGGAATGCTAAGTATATATATAGTTAGCACCTAGTAGAAGTACAAGGTTAAGGGGACTTAATACTTTAACCAGGAAGATTCCTTATAGAAGAATACCTAAACGGATAATAGTAGTGGGAGTGCCCAAAGAACACTTGTCTATAGTATATAGAGAAAAAGAAACGAACTAAGTATTAGCCAAAGTTAAACTAAGTATAGGCAGGATCTAGCAGCTAACAGTTAGGAAAAGGGAAGGTGTATAGGACTAGAGGAAACTAGTATTAGAGCCTTAGACCCTTAAAGGAATTTAAAAGCAACACCTAAATTTAAGAGCTAAGTGGCAAGATCAGCAGTTTAAAGCATTAGTAGATAGTAGAGTAATAAAAAACCACATATTACCAAAGGTAGTAGAAAGGATAGGGTTACTATATAGACAGAAGGAACACCTATATCTACTTATAACAATTTTAGGAGATCAGATAGCCTATAGAAGAGGTATTATTAATCTTAAAATAGGACCTATTTAGATAACTATTAAGGGGAGACCAGTTAGAATGTCTTTTAATATCCTACTATTAGGACAGGATAAGGCGATACTAGGAATGCCTTAGTTATAGGAGTACAATCTAAAGATTAATTAGGTTATAGGTTAAGTCAATATTAAGAATATATAACGGCGTAAAGTGCGACAGCAAACCAAGTTGGTATGGTACCAAGTTGGAGCAATATATAAAGAGACTAAGCGAGGCTTAAGTTATATACCAAGGAGATACCACAAGTATGGAAAAAAGTTATGGTTACTAGAGAGTGAAAAGCTGTTAGAGCATGCAGCTTAGGACTATAAGATAGAATTAGAAGAGGAAATAAATCTAAAGTTCTTTCTAATCTATAAGCTTACTAAAACAGAGTTAGTAGCGCTTAAGGAGTTTATCCAGGAGAACTTATAAAAGGGATATATTAGACCGTTATAGTTATTAGCAGGATATCTAGTATTATTTATCCCAAAGAAAAACAGAAAACTTAGGATATGTATAAACTACAAACAGTTAAATAGTATTACCAGGAAGGATAGGTATCCTTTACCCTTAATTAGCAAAATCCAAGACTAGATAGGCAATGTAAAGATCTTTATAAAAATAGATTTAAGATAGGCGTACCATCAGATCAGAATCAAGGAAGGCGATAAATAAAAGGCAGCCTTTAGGTCAAAGGAAGGACTATATAAGCCATTAGTTATACAATTTGGGCTTATAAACGCACTAGCAATATTCTAAAAGCGAATTAATAGTGTATTAGGAGAATACCTAGATAAATTTGTTATAGTATATTTTAATAACATTATTATCTACTTAGAGAACGAAAAAGAGCACGGAGAACATATTAAGTGGGTCTTAAAGAGACTATAGGAAAAACAGATACCAGTAGCAATTAAAAAATGCGAGTTTTTCACCCAAAAGACCGATTTTATTAGATTTATTATTAAACCAAGCCAACTTAGTATAGATCTAAAAAAGATTGAGGCTATAGTAAATTGGCAAGAACTAGAGAACGTTATATAGTTAAGATCGTTCCTAGGGTTTTACAATTACTGCAAAAGGTTTATAGCGCAATAGTTATAGGATATTAAGCCATTTATATAGTTAACAAAGAAAGAAGAACCATGGGTATAGGGAAAGGAATAATAAGAACTATTTAAGAAAGTTAAAGAGTTATTTACCTAGGAGCCAGTTCTTAAGATCTATCAACCAGGTCTAGAGACGGTTGTAGAAACAGATATATTAGACTTTATACTAGGGGCATACTTCCTATAGAAATATCAAGATGGATAGCACCCAGTGGTATACTATAGTTGAAAGATAACACCACCAGAGTTAAACTATGACATCTATAACAAAGAGTTGTTAGGTATAGTTGCAGCACTTAAGGAATAAAGAGCATTCTTATAAGGCATAGAGAAACCGTTTATAGTTAAGATAGACTATAAGAACCTTATAGGATTCCTAATAATAAAGGAACTCAACCAAAGACAGGTTAGATAGGCGGAAATGCTTACAGAATACTATTTTGAAATTTAGTATACTAAGGGTACAGATAACGCACAAGCGGATACTCTAAGTAGAAAAGCTAAACTATAGAACAGTAAAAAGCTGTTAGAAGCTTTGTTATAAAGAGATTAAGACGGATTAATCAGGTATAATTATTTAAAGATTATAGTAACCAAGGAAAGTTAAATCTATAAATTACTAGAGAGTAATTAGACACAGAAGATCTAAGAGGCATAGATAGAGAATTTAGACTTAGAGTAATACAAAAACAGAGAGGTAATATATATGCCTAAGTCTATCGCAGAAGAATTTATTAAGGAATTCCACAAGGGAATAATATAAAAACATAGCGGAGCTACAGGCTTAGTGTTAAGACTTTAAGAGGAGTATATTATTTAAGGAATCTGGGAACTAGCAAGATAAGTTACTAAGAAATATCTAGATTACCAAAGAAACAAACCAATAAGGCATAAGCTGTATAGAGGGCTATAACCTATTAAGACACCAGGAAGACCATAGGAGGTTATATTATAGGACTTTATTATTAAGTTACTAAAGTTAAGAGATCCTATTACAGGACAAGATTATAATGTAATTTTAGTAATAGTGGACAAGCTAATAAAGTAGGGATACTTTATAGCATACACTAAAGAGATATTAGTAGAGGATATCGCTAGAATCTATATAAAAGAAGTATTTACAAGATATGGAGTACTAGACAAAATTATATTAGATAGAGATCTAAGATTTATAGCAGCATTTTAAAAAGTATTTCTAGCAGAATAAGGGGTTTACGCAGTAATATCTACAGCATATTATCCGCAGACGGATAGATAAATGGAAAGACTAAACTAGACACTAGAGCAGTATCTAAGGCACTATATTAATTACGTATAGAATAATTAGGTATTGCTATTACCAGTTACACAGTTTGCATACAATATAACACTATAAGAAGGAATGGGGATATTACCATTTAAGGCAAATTACAGATACAAGCTAAGAACATCATTATCGCCATATTAAGCAAAAAAGACGAGTAGCACAGCTAAATAAAGAATAGAGATATTAATAAATCTTTATATAGACCTTAAAGAAACAGCTAAACTAGTACAAGAACAAATAAAAAGGTACTATAATACTAAGAGATCTAAGGGACCAGATCTTAAGGAGGGGGATAAAGTATAGCTACTACACAAAAACTTCAAGAGTTGACAACTAAGTAAGAAGTTAGACTACGTTAGACTAGGACCTTTTAAAGTTAAGTAAAGAATTTTATTAGTTACGTATAAGTTAAACCTACTAGCTAAAATGAAAATCTACCCTATACAGCATATCGCAATGCTAGAGCTAGCACACGGAAATGTTAAGCTACTAGTCTATAAGGCAGACACGTACAGAGGACAAAAAGAAGACAAATAGCAAGTTTTAAAGATTATCAGTTACAAGGACGTAGATAACAAAATATAGTATAAAGTAAAGTAGATAGGCTATAGTAAGACTACCTAGGAACCACTAAGCAACCTAGAGAACGCTATAGGAAAGGTATAGGAGTATTAGAAGAAAGTAGGTCAGGTAGTATTAACAAGGAAGGATTACTAAAAAATAAGTTACCTAAGGGGGACCCAAGAGGAGCAATTACCGAGCTACTTAGAGTTATTTCCCTTGCAGGAGGAGGGCCAGTTCTTTTGTTACTTAGCTTAGACAAACCCTGTTAAACAAGTTTCCACTCCTTAGAACGGACCTTCTTACGCACTTTCTTAAGATGAAGCAGATAAGCGTAAGTAGAGGTACAAGCTTTAAGGGCATGACGCTCCTTATCTCTTACCCACTTAGCGCGAGTGTGGTCTTTGTTTTAGAGACAATAAATCTTACCTAAGGCACTAGAGAGCTCAGCATCAAGTTTTACAGCGGCAGATTAAACACGAGACCCTATAATAAGTTACTTAGGGAACTCAAAGACTGTTAAAAGTTATAGGACGCGCATACTTAGCGTTAGAGATAGAGCGAACGTCGCAAGACAAACGAACGTTTGCTTTAGTGCACTCCAAACAAGAAAAAGGTTGTCGGGCAGTAGGGCTTACTAGCGCAACACAAACTAACCCCTCTTTCGCATAATAAGAACACAGAGACGGCATTACCTCACCTAGCAACAGTATGGAGGAAACTGTACGCGCACGACAAAGGGTGGAAGAAGAAGAAGAAGCTTTAGCTATAATAAGCAAGGATGTCAACTAGACTAATTAAACGGACATTACACCTCTAGTGGACGACTTGGAGATATTAGGAATCTTTGAGGACAAAGATAAAGAGGAGGGAGATAGTGTTACGGACGCTTTAAGTATAATGTTATAACTACTTGGAGAGGAGTCGTAGGAAGCTAGTTAGTTAATATAGGTATGGTCCAGGATGGATCTGGTGGAACCATGTAACGAGGAATGGTAGCTGAGGTTATGTGATATAATCTGTGTGATCTATATAATCTGTATAATCCGTAGGACGGAGTAAACAGAGTAGATAGAGCAAACGGAGCGAAGGGATTTCTTAGGAGTACGGTTATGTATTTAAAGGACTATAGTTCCTACCTAGATAGTTCTCTCTTCGTAGTAAATCTTAGAATATAATTGGAGTTAATCTATTGGGCAACCACTCCACCAGTTATTATTACGTTATTGTTTTTGTCGTACCTATATACCTAGCCCATTGACAGAACCCACCGTAGTTTCTGCTACAAGGTTCCGTTACATAGCTTACGTTAGCTACGCGTAGGTATATTACCTCCTTACGCCCTCGACCCTTATAATTAATCGCGTAATGTCTTGTAGACTCCTTAAATATATATGTCTTATAGCTACTACCCTTGTCCCATAACATACTGCGGACATTATATATAAGTAGGCTTAAATATATAGCTTGCAATCGTAGCTTAAGGACCTTAAGGGCCCAAAAAACGTAAGCGGGCAGCCGTAGATCTAAATATAAAGTTCGCAAATATAGATTTAATTAAAGAAGCTATAGGTAAGGCAGAGAAGGAAAAGGCATATAAAGGCAAAGGAGACGAAATTACGACCTAAAAGGGTGTCTACTTAAAAGGCCAAGGCTAATATATTAAAATCCATATATACAGAGGTGGTTAACCTTGATTAATTAGGTATAGATAGCTTAAATTAATATAGTAACCGATTAGGTTAGGTGTCTGAGTTTAGGAGGTAGCCAAGTTCTAGGGGTCTAAGCTTATAACTATTAGATAAGGATATTAAAAGGAGGATTTGTTAAGGACTAGATAACTAGTAAGAGATAAGTTAAATAAAACGCTAAATATTCTAACTAATCTTAAGTTGTATAACGTAAACCATAAGCGAGCGCTCTACCTAAGCAAGCCCCACCTTAAAACTTACCAAAAATTGGAAAAATCATACCTTAATATCTCAGCAACCACTTAATAATAAATTCTAATAATTTAGATTTGGGCTTTTATATATACTCTATAGCTTCTATTAAAGTTATATAGTAAATAGTTTAGTAGTTTTTAAGATATTAAAATTTAGTGGTTAAACTAAGGCTAAATTACTATATTCTAAAAGCTGCTAAACTATATACTATATAACTTTAATAGAAGCTATAGAGTATATATAAAATCCTTAATCTAAATTATTAGAATTTATTATTAAGTGGTTGTTAAGATATTAAGGCACGATTTTTCCAATTTTTGGTAAGTTTTAAAGTGGGGCACTCACTTATAGTTTACGTCATTACCTTTATTATATAGATCGACTAAGGCTTATATATAAGTGTAAGGGATCTTTTAGCCCCTTACTTAGGTATATACCTAGAGGCTCTTAGGAGCTGCTAATGCTAGCCTTTAGCTAGCCCTTGGCACCTCCTTATAAGCTCCTTAAGCCTATAGCCCTTCCCTCCTTATTAGTTTATCTTTCTCTATATAAGGCTATTACCTACCCTTATTACTATATTGTCCTCTTTTATTGACTCTCCTATAACTTATGCTTAGCTAGCCTACTCCCTACTATATACCCTAGCGATTATACCTCATAATAAGAAGCCTCTAATATTAATAATACTAAACTAGAATAGATTTTAGAATTCCAAGAATATAACCTAGAGATTAAATACTGCCCTAGTAGTTAAGCCGTAGTACTAAACGCACCTAGCCAGCGCCTAGACTTTACTAGTAAGAGCCCTATAAAGGTAGGACACCTTACCCTATAAGAGAAGCGAGACGAAAAGATAACTAAAGAAAAATAGTTAGAGGCTATAAAGTTACTTCTAAAAAGATAAAATAGGAAAGAGTGCCTCTGAGACGTTAGTAGGTATAGAGATTAGAGAAAACGCGCGAGGGCGCGCGAACATTTTTAGTAGAGAAGGGACCCTTAAATATTATAAGACAAGTCCTTATAAACAATATAAGATAAAGAAGACTATAGGCCTAAGAAGCGGCATAAGAACGAATAAGTCTATAGGCTTGAGAAGTGGCACTAAAATAAGTAAGACTAAGACTAAAAGTAGCTACAAAGGAGAGGCCTAGATATAAGCTTTGCAGTGTAGGAGAATTGAGTGAACGACTTAATTGTAAATCTATGGAAATCAGGTGTACTATATACACGAAATACGTGGCAAAGGTTGACGGAGATGCCGACGATGATTTGTAACTATTACCTAATTGGCCACCAGGTCGACATTGCCACTTAGTCGGTAATAGGTAATGAATAGGTAATAGAAATAAGTAGTGAGATATGCGATGACAAAAGACAGGGTAGTGAGTCATAAGATAAGACAAAGTACTGTTTTGGTATGGTATTGGTAGTCGGTTATACTAGAGAAGACCTAGGCAGAGCTATTATACTACTAATAGTATAAGAGGATAAGGTAATCTAATTGGATGTTTAAACATTAGATACTTACTAAGAGGCCCTTATAGATAATAATAAGCTTTAAGATATAAGTAATAAAGAATCTATTAAGATAAATAAGATATAAGAGGAAGACTTAATAGAGTAAGAAGAGTAGCCTATAAGTTTAGCCAGCTTATAGAAATAAGAGCTTACAGAATAAGCTAAAGCTATTAATATAAAGAGAAGAGAGATAGGCCTAGGAAAGAGAGCTAGGCCTAAAATCGACCTACCTAATTTATGCTAAACCGTAAACCTACCTTAGATATAAGGAAGAGGAATAAAGGAGGTTATTTACTGTATAATTACAGCACCTGTCGTACTAACCGCGTGCTTACGCGTTCGGTACGCCAAGTACGCGTTTACGCGTTTGGTGCACTAACCACCCACTTACACGTCTGGTGCACTTCTGAAGCACTGACCAATTAGGGGGGAGGCGTATTAGTATATAGACTACGTAGTCTGCTTTATACAATCGACAGTCACCATCTAAACAAGCATATAATACTACGTGTATTTCGTGCCCGTGGATACAACTTACTTGTGCTATTAAGTTAGTACAAACACTAATTAGTAAGCGCGCATAGATTAGCAATCACTCGATACCTCCCCCCGAGCGATACACATGACAGTAACCACCCGTTTAGACTCCTAGTACGACCTGCTAGAAGGTTAGAAGTTGGGGATTACGGACTTATCTCTAACTCTATATACTTATTTAAGTCTTAGTACGGTTTACTAGAAGTTATAGACGCGAATATAGACCTATACGGAACCCCTATTCTTAACCCCCTTAAACCTTAAACCTCTTCGGACCTTTTGCGGAAACCCCCTACCCTCCTATAAACCATTACGGACCCGTTAATCGATTTTACGGACCGTTATAAGACCTCCCCTACCCGTTACAAGCTGCTACCACCCGCTACGCACCATACTATACTATAGTATGGCAGATATCAGCAAGCAAGTCAGCGAAGGTCAAAAGAAGTAAAGATAAGGAGTTGACGTTACGTCTATAAACGACATCAACGACTACATTAGTTTTAAAATCCTTAAATATAAACACTTTGAGCTTATAAATAACGACCTGTAGGAGCAATACTAGGAAGACTTTACGGACTTTATAGAAGCTATTTTCAAGGCCTGCAACCCTATTACTATCCGTAAACTATAAACCCTTTTACGTAACCAAGGTGTATGGGTTAAAAGGAATAAACGAGTTACTATTATATAGTCCTTATACAACACAATACACGAGAAGGACTAAACGGAATAGACTAAAAAAAAATCCTAGACCAGTTCCAAGAAACTAAGGAACTCTTTACTTCTTCTAAACTTAATATAATCGCTGGCCTTATACCTAACCCACTTAACCAAATTCGTCCCATAAACCCAAGCGGCTTTAAACTTGACCTTATTGGCCAAAATACACCCTACTCTTAAGTTACGGATCACAACACCCCTATAAACCAAAATACGGACCAAATTACCCCCGCTATTCAAGTCATAGATCCGCAAGCTATATATCCGCAAGCCACATATCCGCAAGCCACAGATCCGTAAGTTATAGATCCATAACCCACCTAAGTAAAGACCTATAGTAAGGAGCTAGCTAACCTAGCTAAGCTCTATACTAATAAATCTAAGTATAGCGGTAAAAATAATAATTTTAACTTTAAACTAACTATCTTTACGGACCTCTGCCAGAAGGCTGATATTCCTAAACAAGAGTTTAGCCAAGCCTACTCTACTATACTACGCGGCCTAGCACTTAACTACTATTACACTAACCTTAAGAGCAACCCCCTTGGTGTCCCCTTTAATAAGCTATATAAAGCTACCCGTAACTACTTTAAAGGACCGGAATATAGGCGTAATATCCTTACCTAATAGAATACAACTAAGCTACGGACCGTAATTAATAAAAACACTAAAAAATCGACTATAAAGTATCTGCAAATCCTTATTAAAGACCTCCGGCACCTATAGCACGGCCTTAACGCCAAGCTTTGAACAGACGACTTCCTACACAATAAACTTATTACGGCTTGCTAGGAAGTAGAGCCCTATAAGTACGCCTATTACAAGCCTATAGACACCTTAGCTGGCCTTATTAATGACCTACGCTCCTCTATTGTAATGTACAAAGTCTTAAACCTACTAGGCAGCACTTAAGCCTTCGCCACGGATATTTAATATCCATATATAACGGAACCTTATAGCAGTAACTACGGTGGGTTCTGTTATTAGGCTGGGTATATAGATAAGAACAAAATAACAATATAATAATAACTGGTGGAGTGGTTGCCTAATAGATTAACTCCAATTATATTCTAAGATTTACTACAAGGAGAGAACTATCTATGGTAGGGACTGAGGTCCTTTAAATACACAACCGTACTCCTAAGAAATCCTCTCTTGTATATAAGGTACGTGTTATACGTATTATACATAGCCATACACTGCGTATACTTTGTACACTGCGTATAACATTATGTAACTCGCTTACTATTCCTTATTACATGGTTCTACCGGATCCATCCTAGACCGTGCCTGTATTAACCAACTAGCTTCCTATAACTCTTCCCTAAGTAGTCGTAACATTATACTTAAAGCGTCCGTAATACTATCTCCCTCCTTTTTATTTTCGTCCTTAAAGATTCCTAACATCTCTAAGTTGTCCACTAGAGGTGTAATGTCCGTTTAATTAGTCTGGTTAATATCCTTGCTTATTATACCTAAAGCTTCTTCTTCTTTACAAGCGCAATGTTGTGCTCGCACTATGGCTGCCATACTATTACTTGGTGAGATAATGTTGTCTCTATATTCTCGTTATGCGAAAGCGGGGTTAGTGTGTATTATAATAGCGAGTCCCTTATCTTAATAACCCTTATTTTGCTTGGAGTGTACTAAAGTAAATATTTAATTGTCCTGTGATGTTCGCTCTATCTTTAATGCTAAGTATGCGCGTCCTATAACTCTTAATAGTCTTTAAGTTCCCTAAGTAACTTATTATAGGGTCTCGTGTTTAATCTACTACTGCAAAGCTTAAGTCTAAGTTGGCCGCCACGCGCGCCAAACTCTATCATTCTGCTAAAGAGACCGCTCGGGCCCTTAAGGCTTAATGTCGCTTCTTTAAGTCTTAGTAGGTTACGTTCGCTTGGTTAACCCGTCTTAAGAAAGTTTATAAGAAGGTTTGTTCTAAGAAGTGGAAACTGGTTTAACAGGGTTTATCTAAGCTGGGTAATAAAAGGACTAGCTCTCCTCCTATAAGGGAAATAACTCTAAGTAGCTCAGCAATTACTCCTCTTAGGTCCCCCTTAGGTGGCTCGTTCTTTAGCGATCCTTCTTTATTAATATTACCTAACCTACTTTCTTTTAATACTCCCGTACCTTTCCTATAGCGTTTTTTAGGTTGCTTAGTGGTTTCTAGGTAGTCTTACTATAGCCTATCTACTTTACTTTATACCACATTTTGTTACCTACATCCTTATAACTAATAATCTTTAAAACTTACTATTTATCTTCCTTTTGTCCTCTATATATGTCTGCCTTATAGACTAATAGCTTAATATTTCCATATGCTGGCTCTAGCATTATAACGTGTTATATAGAGTAAATTTTTATTTTAGCTAGTAGGTTTAACTTATATATAACTAATAAAATTCTTTGCTTAATTTTGAAAGGTCCTAGTCTAACATAGTCCAACTTCTTACTTAGTTGTCGACTCTTGAAATTTTTATATAGTAGCCACACTTTATCCCCCTTCTTAAGATCTGGTCCCTTAGATCTCTTAGCATTATAGTACCTTTTCATTTATTCTTATACTCGTTTAGCTGTTTCTTTAAGGTCTGTATAAAGATTTATTAATATCTCTATTCTTTACTTAGCTGTGCTACTTGTCTTTTTTACTTAATGTGGCGATAATAATATTCTTAGCTCGTATCCGTAATTTGCCTTAAATGGTAATATCCCCATTCCTTCTTATAGTGTTGTATTATATGCAAACTGTGTAACTGGTAATAACAATACCCAATTATTCTATACGTGATTAATATAGTGCCTTAAATACTGCTCTAGTGTCTAGTTTAGTCTTTCCATTTGTCCGTCTATCTGCGGATAATATACTGTAGATATTACTGCGTAAACCCCTTATTCTGCCAGAAATACTTCCTAAAATACTACTATAAATCTTAGATCTCTATCTAATATAATCTTATCTAGTGCTCTATGTCTTATAAATATTTCCTTTATATAGATTCTAGTAACATCTTCTACTAATATCTCTTTAGTGCATGCTATAAAGTATCCCTACTTTGTTAGCTTATCCACTATTACTAAGATCGCGTTATAATCTTATCCTATAATAGGATCTCTTAACTTTAGTAACTTAATAATAAAGTCCTATAATATAACCTTCTATAGTCTTTCTGGTGTCTTAATAGGTTATAGCCCTCTATACGGCTTATACCTTGTTAGTTTATTTCTTTAGTAATCTAGATATTCCTTTATAACTTATCTTGCTAGTCCCTAGATTCCTTAAATAATGTATTCTTTTTAAAGTCTTAATACTAAGCCTATAGCTCTATTGTGTCCTTATATTATTCCCTTATGGAATTCCTTAATAAACTCTTCTGTAATAGACTTAGGTATATATATTGCTTCTCTGTTTTTATATTGCTTTAAGTCTAGATCCTCTACCTATGCTTTTTAGATCTTCTATATTTAATTACTCTTTAGTAATTTATAGATCTAACTTTCCTTGGTTGCTATAATCTTTGGATAATTATACCTAATTAATCTGTTTTAATCCTTTTATAATAAAGCTCCTAATAGCTTTTTATTACTTTATAGTTTAGCCTTCCTACTTAGAGTGTCTACTTGTGTATTGTCTGTACCCTTAGTATATTAAATTTTAAAATGGTATTTTATAAGCATTTCCGCCTATCTAACCTGTCTTTAGTTAAGTTCCTTTATTGTTAGAAATCCTGTAAAGTTCTTATAGTCTATTTTAACTATAAATGGTTTCTCTGTGCCTTGTAAGAATACTCTCTATTTTTTAAGTGCTGTAACTATACCTAATAACTCCTTGTTGTAGATGTTATAGTTTAACTCTAGTGGTGTTATCTTTTAACTATAGTATGCCACTAGGTGCTATCTATCTTAATATTTCTATATAAAGTACGCCCCTAGTGTAAAGTCTGATATATCTATTTTTATAACCGTCTCTAGACCTAGTTAATAGATTTTAAGAACTGGCTTCTAGGTAAATAACTCTTTAATTCTTCTAAATAGTTTTTATTACTTCTTTCCCTATACCCACGGTTCTTCTTTCTTTATTAACCGTGTAAACAGCTTAATATTTTATAACTATTATACTATAAACCTTCTGCAGTAATTGCAAAACCCTAGGAATAATCTTAACTATATAATATTCTCTGGTCCTTACTAACTTACTATAGCCTCAATCTTCTTTGGATCTATGCTAAGTTGGCCTAGTTTAATAATAAATCTAATAAAATTGGTCTTCTAGGTAAAGAACTTATATTTCTTAATTGCTACTGGCATCTATTCTTCTTGTAGTCTCTTTAAGACCTATTTAATGTGTTCTCTATGTTCTTCCTCACTCTCTAAGTAGATAATAATGTTATTAAGGTATACTATAACAAATTCATCTAGGTGTTCTCCTAATATACTATTAATTCGCTTCTGGAACGTTGCTAGTGCGTTTATAAGCCTAAATTGCATAACTAATAGCTTATATAGTCCTTCCTTTAACCTAAAGGCTGCCTTCTATTTATCGCCTTTTTTAATTCTAATCTAATAGTACGCCTATCTCAAATCTATCTTTATAAAGATCTTTGCGTTGCCTATTCTATCTTAGATTTCGCTAATTAAGGGTAAAGGATACCTATCCTTCTTAGTAATACTGTTTAACTATCTATAGTCTATATACATCCTGAGTTTTCTGTTTTTCTTTAGGATAAATAATACTGGATATCCTGCTGATAATTGTAATGGTCTAATATATCTCTTTTATAAGTTCTCCTAAATAAACTCCTTAAGCGCTACTAACTCTGTTTTAGTAAGCTTATAGATTAAAAAGAACTTTAGACTTATTCTCTCTTCTAATTCTATCTTATAGTCCTAAGCTGTATGCTTTAACAGCTTTTTACTTTCTAGTGACTATAACTTTTTACCATACTTATGGTATCTCTTTGGTATATGACTTAAGCCTTACTTAGTCTCCTTATATGTTGCCCTAACTTAGTACTATACTAACTTGGTTTACTGCCGTACTTTACGCTATTATATATCCTTAATATTAACCTAACCTATAACCTAATTAATCTTTAGATTGTACTTCTATAACTAAGGCATTCCTAGTATCGCCTCGTCCTATCCTAATAGTAGGATATTAAAAGACATTCTAACTGGTCTCCCTTTAATAGTTATCTAAAT
>Ga0307507_10007764_pt1 | contig 15302 bp, 4 predicted proteins | sample 7_EM_MG_FD_207223 | JGI IMG/M metagenome (GOLD analysis project Ga0307507, IMG submission 207223) | Populus trichocarpa ectomycorrhiza microbial communities from riparian zone in the Pacific Northwest, United States - 7_EM | ecosystem: Host-associated > Plants > Roots > Unclassified | place... | reverse complement strand
GGCTCGCCTAGACCCTTGGCGCCATGTATATAGACGTGTCCTTTCCTCGACCTTCCTCTAGTCCTCGTCTTGGAATTCTCGTTCACTGGCTACCAATAGATTCTGTTCTTTTGACTGAGCCTTTACACTAATTACCTTCCGGTACACCATTAGGTGGGATAGGTAAGTTTAGTAATAGTAATACTAGTATACTAATAACTCCGTTAACCTATTCTTCTAGTTATGAGGTTAACGGTAGTGTGCCAACTCTTGCTATATCTAATAATATACGCTTATTTACTCTAGCCGTCTTAATTATATATAACTATGTAGCCCTTAATACCTCTTATCTTGTAACCTATATAGCAAGAGTATTGTCCCTTTTGCAAATAGTTGCAGCGTAATTGGATACACTAGTACAAGATTCCTAACTATACTGGCCTTATAGCTCCTATAGCTGCTGTTATTGCTTTCTTGCATATCTTGTATCCTTTATCTTAGTATATAAATCGTTAACCTCCTTAATAAAGTACTAAAGTTGCTCTACTAACAGTTGCCCAGATTTCTCTTTATAAGGCTATATCTAAAGTAGAGGAGCTTTAGCATAGAGATAATTAAAGGTTAGCGTATCCTAAAAGCCTAGTCCTAGTTTATATATATATGCAAGCTGCCAGCGGCATATTATATCTATATACGCAGATGGCGGTATAGGGATACGCCTATATATACTACTATATAATGCTTCTGCCCGCGTAGTTGCCCATTTATTAATTAGAGTTAGGGTAAGGTAAGCTTGCATACCATTTCTTAGCTAAGTAATTAGTTATAGGATATCCAGAGCCTAAGTAAGAGTTAAAAGTAGTACTGGATTATAATAACTGCAATATTAATCTAGTAGTATATGGGTAACCTAAACTTATAATAGTAACTTATCCTTACTAAGGTAAGTTAAAAAGGCCTTTTAATGGTATATACCGTTAATTATTTCTATCTATATAGCTAATAGCCTAGTGTAATAAGATATCTCTGCCTTACTCTAAAATCTAGTTATTATAGCTTTATTAATAGGAGTAGGAGCCTGGCTTAAAGCTAATATCTAAGAGGAAACACTTTCCGTATTACTTATATTGCTAGGCGTATAGCCGTTGGCTAGTTAACTACATACTATTACTTAATTAGCTAGTAGTTAATTCTAATATAGCCTATAAGTGGTCTTCTAAGGTGCGTCTAGTTATAATTATAGCTATTTAATTTCTGGTCTATTAACACCTTCCGTATTAAAGGCCTAATATAGCAAAAATATATAACCTTTGCTAGTCCAACTATAGCCCTATTTACCGCGACTAAGACGCTGCTAATAATCTACAAGACTCTTTATAATTAGAAACTTCTAAAGCGCTACCTATTTAATATTGTAACGGGACTAGCCTAGTTACAGTAGGAATGTCTCAGTAAAACACTTAACAGATAGAACTTGAAGCTTTGACCGAATTCTGCCGAATTCTGCCAGCTTAATTGACTTCTGCCAAGTTCTGCTAGATCAATCGAATACTACCAAAGTCCGTCCGCGTGCGCATGTGCGCACGCATTAACCAAGACCCCTAAACTGTTTAATTATAAGATTCTCTCGTTATTCCTTTCTCTTCTTTATGCAACGTCTTATTCCTAGCAAGAGCTATATACCCTCAGATTTAGATAGAATTTATATTATTCCTTTAAATCTTTCCTAAAGCCTCTTCGTGCCCTTATATTACGTTGCGTCTAAAACAACTACTATTAAAATGGCAAACGACCTTAAATCCCACGCGTTAACTACGAGCATTATAACCCTAGTTAGGGAACAGTTAACTACAATGCAAGAAGCCTTTACAGATACTTTAGCTTAGTAACGGGCTGCACTAAAAGCCCAGCATTAGCGATTAATAGAAACACTCCGTAAAGAACTCCGCAATGTTAATACACTTATAATGGAGACCCCAACAGTAATACCTATAAATAAAATTAAGATAACTGTATATAAACCTAGCCTATTAAATGCAAACCCTAAACTAGTAATGGTAGCTTAACCTATACCTATAACAAACCTAGTACCTACTATAAAATTAGAAAAGCTTCCTAACCCTCTAATATTTAATAGAAATTAAAATAACCTACATCCCTTTATAACTAAGCTCCGCCTTAAACTCTTAATAAACTATAACCGATACCTTACTAAAGCTAGCAAGATTAGCTATAGAATATCTTAATTAAGTAAAGACGCTATACAAACTATAGACCTATTCTTCTATAATAGCACCTTTGTTAATTTTAAAATCTTTATCTCTTTATTAGAACGAACGTATAATAACACCAGCCGTAAACACACCGCTGTTACTAAACTTAAAAACCTATAATAATGGAATTAAGACTTTACTAGCTTCTTTTTGGAATTTTTAGGCCTTATTAGCGAACTAGATTGGAATAAAGCCGCTAAAGTTACTACTCTTTAATAAGCTATTTCAGATAAAATTAGAGCATATTTAGTAGGTAGGGAACTACCAAAAAACCTACCCAAATTTGCTATAATATGTTAACGAATTAATAAGGACCTTTAATATAACAAACAAACTCGTTCTCTAAAGCCAACCACACCTCGCGTTTAAGACTCTATGAAACTAATATATACCCTAAAGCGCGACCCTTTTTTAAAACCTATGCACGACCCTATAGACCTTAACGCTACTTAATCTTATATACCCTTAGGAACCAACAAACGAAGGACTTAAGCCACAAATAGAGAATGCTTTGGATATGGCAGAAAAGGATATATCCAAAGGAATTGCCGAACTTACCCTTTTAAAAAAGTCCGCCGTAGTTCCTCCCAGTCTTTAAATCGCACTTACTCCTTAAATCGCACTTATTTTTTAAGCCGTACTCGCTCCTTAACTTATACTTATTCTATAAATTATACCTAGTTATTATAAAGCATCTTATACTTAGCTAATTTGGAAAACAAATTGTCCTAAGGCTAAGTCGCGCCTTAGAATAAGAAGTGGAAGAGTATAAGTATCTAGGCTCTTTTAGCGCTAATATACAACACAACTCCCTTAATATACTTGGCGAAATTTAAATACTTAAAAAATAGAAGGAGGTATAAATCCTTATAGACAGCAGAGCTACTAGTATAGGCTTTATTAATATAAACTACGCAAAAACCTAACGCCTAAATTTAAAGAAACTTAATAAGCCCTAAGGCCTACAAGGCTTTAATGGCAAACCCTTAATATATAGCGAATTGACGTACTACGCTCTTATAAAAATATAAATAGGCAAATACCTTAAATATATTTCCTGTTATGGGACTCCTCTGTAACACCTTATATACGTCCACCTGTTTCTACCTACGTAGCAAGAAGAGACCGACCACGAGACGGCAATCTGATGGTAATTTACGGCAATCTGATGGCAATCTGCCGCATTCTGCCATATTCTGCCAAGTCCACTAAATCCTGCCAAGTTCTGCCAGGACCGCTACTTAAATCCTATTCTGCTCCGTGTATATGTCGACTAAGTAACCAAACTAGCAATATATACCCTTTCTTCCCGTTTCCTTACCTTCTCTCCTTACGCAACGTCTTAACTTTATTACACAGTTTATATATATAGCTTAATAATATCTACTTTGCTATATATTATCACCATTTATACTCACTCCGTAACACTACGTTGTGTTAAAACCTATACTCCACCCTACTCTATTTAAAATGCAGAACGACCTTAAAGCCCCTATAACGGCCACCAACATTATATCCGCACTCCGGGAACAATTGGCAGATATGCAAAAGTCCTTTATAGACGCCCTCGCACAAAACCAAGCTGCTATAGCTTAATAGCAAGCTGAATAAGAAGCACGGCACTAGAAAATAATTGAGGCCCTCTAAGAAGAAATCCGCACCCTTAAGATGTTTACGCTAAGCCTTTAAAACTGGTCGCTATTACTAGAAGCCAATACGCGGAATATAAGCCCTAAACTAGCAATAGTTATCCCACCAGTAGAACCAACTACTGTACTATAACAATCTGAATGATTACTAGACCCTCTAATATTTACTAGTAAATAATAAGAACTCTAATTATTCCTAAGCCGGCTTAAAAATAAGCTAACTAGTAACGCTAACTGCTACCTAACTAAAGCTAACCGACTCTGTTATGCCCTAAGTTAACTAGGAGGAGATATAGCTAACCTTATTAAACCTCTTTAACCAAACTTAGTACTAAGCCTAATTGTACTTCTTAAAGCTATATATAGTGACCCAAACCGCCAAGCTACTGCTTAGAGAAAGATAAACCACATAACTTAAGGAATAAAAAGCTTTCTAGTATACTTCTCTAAATTTAACCGTTACGTAAAAGAAACAGGCTGGAACAACTCCACACTAATTAACAGCCTTATTAAATCCCTAAGTTCTAAACTAAAAACCTCCCTAATAGGTATAGACCTACCAGGAGCCCTTAACGCCTACATAAACGTTATTAATAAACGGTACAATGATATACTACGTCTGACACCAAAGTCCGCTCCTTAATATAATATGATAACCCTATAAACGTCTACTAAGCTATTATCTTAGCCTAAGCACCCCAACGCTATAGATATCGACACTGGAACCCTAGGATACGCCCCACTAGGGTCCTTTAAATAAGAACGATGTACTAAGCTAGGCCTCTGTTTTAAGTGTGGAAGTAGCTCCTACCTCTCTAATTACTGCTCCGTCCCCCTACCCTAACGCAAATTACGAACGGCTAATACTAGCAGCTGTTTACTGTATTAATCCTCTAGTTACCGTCCCTAATCTTTACCTAGTTCCAGCCCCGTATCTAGTAAGCACCACTTATAAGGACGAAGCTATAACTAACATACTATAAGAACTCCACCCTAATTGCCTCTAAAAGGAAGGTCCTGGAGCTAAGTTGCTCTCTAGGACGGCACTGCCTTAGGATCTTATTAAATGCTTTAGATGTCACAAACTCTAACTCTTAGGATTACAGTATAACCGTTAACTATTATCTTTGGCAGAATGATTAATAGGTTAATGCTTAAGTCTTAATTAATACAGGAGCTAGCGGCATAGGATTTATTAATAAGATCTTTATATAAGATAATAGTTTTACTCTAACCCCCTTTAACCGGCATATTAACGTATTTGGATTTAATGGTAAACGCACTGTTTTAGGCTATATTACCCACGTAGTATTCCTAAGACTCTAATACCTAAACCATAAAGAACTAATTAGGCTTTTTATTACCACCCTAGGTTACTTAGTAATCCTTAAACAACCCTAGATGAAGCTATATAAGGTAACTATTAATTGGGACAACCTTAAGCTTCTATTTACCGCCTCCCATTATAAGTAGAAGTGTCTTATAACCCGCTACTTAGACCCTAAACCGAAATTTAGAAAATCTACTAAGATCTACTAGTCTAAGATTTCCACCAACGTCCATTAAAAACCTGGAAATAATATATAACTATATAAACCGACTCTAACTGCTATACCCCGAACTAAGCAGAAGCTTAAGCTTAATATATAAAAGTACTAAAAAAACTGGTACTCTACTATAAAAAGGATACTTAAAGAACCTAAACCTAAATCTAACATTAACTCCGTACCTAATACTAAACTTAAACCCGAATAAAAAACTATATAAGAAACTAAGGATAATCTAAGTTTGCTTAACACCTTAGATATTTATATAATTGGAGCTACCCCGTTAGTATAACTCGCTAAGAAACCTAAATATATGATCTTTACTGTTACAATAGCCGATATTAAAAAGGCCTTAGTACTAAAGAAATATACCAACCCTGCTATAAAAGTACTAGTATGCCACTATAACAACCTGGAAGTATTTTTATAAAAGGAAGCCAATAAACTAGTAGAATACCAACCATATAACCATAAGATCGTACTCGAAGAAGGAAAATAGCTAGGATTTGGACCCTTATATAGAATATCCTAAAACGAACTCTAAGTGCTATAGAAGTACTTAGATGAACACCTAAGTAAAGGATTTATCAGAGCAAGCTTTTCGCCTATAGCTGTACCTATAATCTTTGTTAAGAAACCTGGCGGTGGTTTGCGCTTCTATATAGACTACCGAGCTCTTAACGCTATTACTATTAAGAATTGGTACCCGCTCCCATTAATTTAAGAGACACTGAACTAATTAAGTAAGGCTCGCTATTATACAAAACTCGACCTTATCTACGCATTTAACCGCCTCTGTATTATAAAAGGAGATAAATGGCTTACCGCATTCCGTACTAGATATAGACTGTTTAAATACTTAGTAACGCTATTTGGCCTTATAAATGCCCCAAGTTTATTCCAACACTTTATAAATAATACCTTATAACCTTACCTGGACGTTTTCTGTACTGCTTATATTAACGACATCCTAGTATATAGCAATAACCTAGCTAAATATAAGAAACACGTTAACCTTATCCTAGAAGCCTTACGTGGAGCTAGACTATAATTAGATATAGATAAATACGAGTTCCATAAAACGGAAGTTCTATACCTTAGACTTATTATCTTTATAGATGGCATATAAATAGACCTAAAGAAGATTAAAGTAATTATAAACTGGCAAAAACCCAAGAACGTTAAGGATGTAAGAGCCTTTATAGGATTTGCTAATTTCTATTAACGGTTTATTAATAACTTCTCCGCCCTGGTTTTACCTCTTGTGGCTTTAATATAAAAGGATAAAGCCTTTATCTTTAATAAGGAATGCAAGAAGGCCTTTACCTATCTAAAAGTTATGTTTACTACTGCACCTATACTCTAACACTTTAACCCAAACTAAAAGAGTGTTATAGAAGCTAATTCATCTAACTACGTCACTGGAGGCATTCTGTCTTAGTATAATAAGGAAGAAGTACTGTATCTAGTAGTATACTTCTTAAAACGATTAAGTCTAGCCGAATGTAACTACAAGATCTATAATAAGGAATTATTAGCCATTATTAGATATTTTAAATAATGGTGACCTGAACTAGAAGGTGCTGGATTTCTAATTAAGGTTCTTAGCGACTATAAGAATCTATAGTACTTTATAACCATAAAACAGCTGAGTTATTATTAAGCCCGCTGGTTAGAATATCTGTCTTATTTCCAATTCTTAATTATGTACCGCCTAGGCGTTTAAGGTCAAAAACCTAATACCCTAACTTGACGTTCACAAGACATAATAGCATAGGAAGAAGCGCGCGCCTACTATAATTAAACGCTGCTTTGCCCTAAATTATTTAATCCTCTAGCTAAAGACCTTATAGTATACATCCTTAAAATAACTAATTAATTAATTAAGTAGATTATAGTTAATGAATACCTAAATAACAAGTTTATCTAAGAGACACTTAAGTTAATTTAAGATGGCGTTAAACGCTCTAAAAAGATCTCTCTAAGTGAATATAAAGCTCGCGGAGAATGCTTGTACTACTAGAACTGCCTAGTTATACCTAATTATAACAAACTTAAGCTCAAGCTCCTTAAACACGTATATAATCTACTAGTAGCCGGCCACCTAGGCTAAGGAAAAACCCTAGAGCTGCTCTAACAGGAGTACTACTAGCCAAACATATATAATATAATATAAAGGTACGTCTCTAGCTATTATACCTGCTGACAAGCCAAAGCCTTGTATAAGAAGTATAACGGCTTTCTAAAGCCACTGCCTGTTCTGGACTGAAGATAGAAGGATATCTTAATTAACTTCGTTATTAATCTCCCCATAAGTAAAGGCTGTGCGAATATTATAGTAGTTATAGACTGACTATTTAAAATAAGACACTTAATCGCCTACCCTAATATATTAACACCTGCTGTTACCTAACTGTTCCTGGATTATATATGGAAACTCTACAGACTTCCCAAAACAATCATCTCTAATAGAGGCCGCCAGTTTGTCTTGGCGTTTTAGAAAGAACTAACTACCCAACTTTATATTAAAGCGCTGTTATCTACAGCATATTACCTAGAAACGGACGGTCAAACAGAACATGCAAATGCTATAATGGAACAGTATATTCGGATATACACGTTATATTTATAGGACGACTGGATAGACTGGCTTGCATTTGCTAAGTTTACTGCAAATAACTCTATCTTAGAAACTACAAAGGTCTCCCTATTCCTGGCTAATTACAGCTAGCACCCGCGAATGGGTTTTAAACCCTTTAGTAATGTTCCTCGCCTAGCTTATTAGGCCTTATAAGTTATAGAAGTAAACGAATTCATAAAGAAGATAGAAGAACTATAAGAGTTCCTTACTAATAAAATGATATGGGCCCAGTCTATTTATAAAGCCGTAGCAAATAAGAACTAAATCCTAGCACCAGCTTACTAAATTAGTAACTTTGTTTGGCTAGACGCAAGAAATCTAAACACGAAACGACCTACTAAGAAACTTAACTGGAAGAACGCCGGCCCTTATAAGGTTAAAAAAGTTATCTTTCCTTATGCCTACTGACTGAAGCTCCCTAATACGGTTAAAATCCACCCCGTATTCTATACGTCAGTCCTCCACCCTGCCGCCTCTATATTAAACGCCCTACCTGGATAGATCTAAGACCCTCCCCCACTAGTTAAAGTAGATGGTGAGGATAAATACCTCATTAAAAGAGTTAACGACATTAAGTACAATAAACGGAAACGCAAATATATATATCTTACGAAATGGAGAGGCTTTACTGAGCCCTTATGGGAACCCGTTAACTCTGTAGGACTTACATAAGCTGTAGAAGACTTTTATAAACTCTACCTAAAACTACCTTAGCCCCATCTCACAGAAGCTCGAGTTTAAAGGGGGGGTACTGTTATAGGACTCCTCTATAACACCTTACATACGTCCACCTGTTTCCACCTATGCAGCAAGAAGAGACCGACTACGAGATGGCAATCTAATGGTAATCTACAGCAATCTAACGGCAATCTGCCGCATTCTGCTATATTCTGCCAAGTCTACTAAATCCTACCAAGTTCTGCTAGGACCGCTACTCAAATCCTATTCTGCTTTGTGTACGTGTCGACCAAGCAACCAAACTAGCGATATATACCCTTTCTTCCCGTTTCCTTACCTTCTCTCCTTACGCAATGTCTTGACTTTATTACACAGTTCATGTACATAGCTTAATAATATCTACTTCGCTATATATTATCACCACTTGTACTCACTCCGTGACATTTCCCTATTTATAACACCCCTAAAGCAATATAAGATAATACTTAGATATAGATAGCTAAAACGGCACAACCCTTTAATTAGCTGGGTTAAAGAAACACTAAAATTCCGCACAACCTATTGCCAAAGTTATTGTTTAAAACACCACCTACCCTATAAATATGTATAAGACTATTTAAATTTAATATAATACAAATTACCCTTATTATTAACCTTAAACTAATATAACAAAACTACAACTGCTGATCGCAGTAAAGAATGTAAAGATAATATATTAAAACCCCTTAAAATTCGTATAATATAAGCCACACCTTTTATTTTGTTAGCAAGAAAACAAGACCATAAAATCTTTGCTATAACAATGGAAGATATTAAGAAGGCGCTAGAACTAAAGTAGTATATTAACCCTTAACCTCTTATACCTAAGGAGTACCACAGTTTAATTAACAAGTTTAAAAAACGATTCGCAGACTAGCTACCCCTATATTAGGATAAACATGATTTTAAGATAGAACTTAAACCTAGTACAATACCAAAGTTCGGTCCGCTATACGGTATATTATAAGAAGAACTGCTTATAATATAATAATACCTTAACAAGTATCTAGAAAAAGGATTTATTCGCCCTAGTTAATCTCCATTTACCTTACCCATATTATTTGTTAAAAAGCTAGGAGGAGGCTTAAGATTCTATATTAATTACCAAGCCCTAAACACAATTACGATTTAAAACTAATATCCAATCCCCTTAATCTAAGAGACGCTTAACCGCCTAGTAAAGGCATAATATTTTACAAAGCTTGATATAGTCGCTACCTTTAATTAAATTCGCATCTAAGAAGAAGATAAGAAGTACATAGCCTTTTGTATATAATAGGGACTCTTTAAATACCTAATAATGCTGTTTAGTGTAAAGAACGGTCCCGGTACGTTTTAGTAATACATTAATAATACACTCTATAAATTCCTTAATGTATTTGTTACTGCGTATATTAATAATATCCTAATCTACTTATCTTTACTTTTTAAGCATTAAAAACACGTTTAAATGGTCCTTAAATATTTGCGAGATGCGGGTTTATAATGCAATATTAAGAAATGCAAGTTCTATGCGTCCGAAGTCACGTACCTAGGCCTAATTATATCCCGCGACGGAATTAAAATGGACCCTAAAAAGGTCGCTGCGATTATAAACTAGGGAAGCCCTAGTAATATATAAGATATTTAAGAATTTCTAGGATTTGCAAATTTCTACTACTAATTTATTAACTAGTTCTTAAAAATTACCTAACTATTAGTAAACCTAATAAGAAAGAACATAAAATTTAAATAGACTGCTAGATGTAAATAAGCTTTTAATAACTTAAAATAACACTTTATAACCGCTCCAATTCTTACCCACTTTAACCCTAACCTTAAATATGTCGTCGAAATAGACTCGTCTAATTATGCCCTAGGGGGAGTGTTATCGCAATATAATAAGGACGGTGAGCTACATCTAGTAGCCTTTCTCTCTTAAAAGCTCGCCCTTACCAAATTAAACTATGAGATATACAATAAGAAACTACTTATAATTATTAAATGCTTTAAACAATGGCATCTAGAACTTAAAGGATTATTGTTTCTAATACGTATGTTAACGGACTATAAAAACCTGCAGTACTTTATAACTATAAAGTAGTTAACGTAGCGCTAAATTCGTTGGGCTAAATACCTCTTATAATTTAACTTTAAGATTATATACTAACTAGGCAAACTTAATTAGAAGCCTAATATATTAATATAACAATTACAAGATTTACCTATAAATGCCTTAGACAAATAGATTACAAATCAATTACAGATCTTATTGCCCCCCGAACACTTTAAAAAACTACGTCCTATATTCCTAGATATGGAACTTAATAGAAACAAATTAGAAATCGATAAATAGGAAATGGAAATTAATAAGCTAATAGAATACAAATACAAGAACAACATATAGATAGTAGATATAATAAAAGCAATTTAAACAGGAAAACGATAGTATAAAGATATTACACTCACTAAATACGAAATTCGTAACGATCGACTATACTATTAATAGAAGATGGTAGTTCCGAATTCCAAACCCTTACAATTTAAGATACTCAAATTCGTATACAATTCCCCTATAGTAGGACATCCTAGCCGTGCGAAGACTTATAAGATTATTTAACGAGCATACTACTGGCCTATAATGCATAACTATATACGAAAATACGTTCAAGCCTATAGAATATGCGTACATAGGAAGACCTCTTACGTAAAGAAGTAAGAAGTACTTTAACCATTGCTAATTCCAATGCAAAGATAGCAAGATATCTTAATCAACTTTATAGTTAACTTGCCTAATAGTAACGGGTTTACGAATATTATAGTAGTTATTAACCATCTTACGAAAATGCGATATATAATTCCTATAGACTTAATTAATACGATATTAGTAGCCGAATGTTTTGTTAAGTATGTCTTTAAGCTACACAGACTTCCTAATTTAATAATATCCAACTATGGAAGCCAGTTCGTTTTAGACTTCTGGCAAGCTCTATATAAATAATTAAGCATTTAAACACGACTCTTAACTGCATTTTATCTGGAGATAGATAGTTAAACCAAAATTGCAAACACGATTATAGAACAATACCTATAAATATACTACTCCTACCTGCAAGATAACTGGGAAAAATGGCTGCCTTTGGCTAAGTTTACTGCGAATAATATAATAAATATATTAACAGGCATAACGCTATTCTACGCAACCTACGGACAAGACCCCTAACTTAGATTTAAACTATAACCTAAAATCAACACAATAGGACCTATAATTAAACGGATTTAGTTAATTAACGCGCACAACTTTACTAATTAAATAAAGTAGTTAACGGAACTATTATAAAGTGAATTAACGTACGCTTAAACGGTATAGAAATGGCATATAAACAAAGGACGAGCCCCTATATAGGACTTTAAGGAAGGTAACATGGTTTACCTAAATACACAAAACCTAAGGACTTAACGGCCCTTAAAGAAACTTAATTAGAAGTTTGCAGGCCTATACCAAATTAAAAAGAAATTAAGCCCATATACTTATAAGCTTAAACTGCTAACTAAGATAAAAATACATCTAACGTTTTATGTAAGCTTACTGTAACCCTTAAAAGACGAACCTATAACTCGCGAAGTGCCGCCGCCACCTCCCGTAATTGTTAACAACGGTAACGGTTCTTACTTTATTAACTTAATTAATAATATGCAATAGAAAACATAATCTAAACAATTTAAACTTCTTATTAAGTAGGAAGGATATAAAACACAAACCTAGGAGCTCTATAAGTAAGTTAAGACCGATGCGCCTTCCCTAGTAAAAGAATTCCATAAGGACTATCCTTCACGGCCTACTCTGGCTAGATGGATATAATATAAAGGTAAACAACTACTACCTAACACGAATATATAAAACACAATAGCAGGAAACTTAAAATTAAAAAGAGCTTAAAGAATACCACAACGCTTATAACACGGTTATATAACATGCAAGATATTAAGGAACTTTAACTAGCGGTTAAAGTTATCTAATTAGTCAGATTTGCCTTACCAAGACCTACTACAAAGATATTAGTTTGGCTCACCACCTTTACCAAACTAATAGTGATTTTCTATCCTGGGGATGGAAAATCCTAATTAGTCCGTTTAACAATTAGAACTGGCAAAACTCTATACTACCACCTAATGTAAAATATAACATAATAAAATTGTATTATTTTAGACCTTCGGCTAAAGGGGGGGTACTATAACGGGACTAGCCTAGTTATAGTAGGAATGTCTTAGTAAAACACTTAACAGATAGAACTTAAAGCTTTAACCAAATTCTGCCGAATTCTACCAGCTTAATCGACTTCTGCCAAGTTCTGCTAGATCAATTAAATACTACCAAAGTCCGTCCGCGTGTACACGTGCGCACGCATCAACCAAGACCCCTAAACTGTTTAATTGCAAGATTCTCTCGTTATTCCTTTCTCTTCTTTACGCAACGTCTTGTTCCTAGCAAGAGCTATATACCCTCAGATTTAGATAGAATTTATATTGTTCCTTCGAATCTTCCCTAAGCCTCTTCGCGCCCTTACAAATATCTAGGATATTAATACCCATATTAAGAGAGGTTGTTGCCACTATAATCCTTATAGACAATAAGAATTTCTTAAACTCTTTATATTAAGTAGTACAATTATACTCTTAAATATATACAGTATACACCTGGACTATATTAGTAACGCAACAAGCTTTACCATTAGCATTAATAGTATACTATTTATTAGATGTAAAGGTTAAAGTCTTTATAAAAAGTGCTCTTTAGAAGTATACCGCTGCTTCCTAGACGGACTGATAACCGTCTATAAAGATAATTATCTTTAGTATTTACTCTAGGACTACGGTATCTAAATCCATACACGCGTTTAATAGGAAGTATAATACGTCCTATAAATCTACCTTGCCTTTACTAAGCGGTACTACGCAGATTAAGATATTAGGGCGATTTATAGAAGTCCTAATAACCTTAGTCTAGTATATATAATTACCTATAGAGCGAAAACCGGCATTGCTAAAAACTAGTTGTTCTGCCTTCTTATTAAGTATGGTAAAACAACCAAACCAAACTATATCCTAATAAAGTATTGTCCGTAGCTCGCCTAATATTATAAATATTAGTTAAAACGATTCCTATTACTTTACCAGATAACACTTATTAATTATAATAAGTCTAATCCTAGCCTATAGTTCTGGGCTCTTTAACGTATTCTAGAAAGACTTTAATAAGGCCTGCTTAGGACTAAGAAGTATATATATATATATACCATCCTTTACTTTTTTAATTAGGGCCCTATCTAGGCTCCTACTCTTGGCAGTAATAAGGCACGGATTAAAACCATTAAGCTTCTAGATATTATCCAACTATTTATTATTAAGCTTACTTAGTAGGACTAACTAGATAGTAATCTTGCCTATTAAGATTAAAAAAGTATAAAAAATAAAACTCTTTCCAAAACCTGTGCGTGTAATAAGAAGTGTATCACTAAAACCAAATATTAGACATCTTAAGGTGCGTATTTATTTAAAATAAGGGGTTTAAGGGCGGCCTCCTAGGTTTATATACTAGAGTATTTATTTAAGATATGCTTTTAAAACGGCTATTTATAATAGAACATTTTCCTCACACTAAGCTTCCTTAATAATAGATAGTAATTCTTCTAGGTCTATTAAACTAATTGCTATAATACAACCTGGTTATAGTATTAGGCGCAAATAAACCTCTACCCTACTTACTCTAGTCTTCCGCTAACCCTTATACCATTTCTTCCTATAATTATAATTTTGTTTAGGCATCTAATTGGCCTAAGAGTTTATAGGAGTTCGCAGAAATTTATAGGAGTTTATAGGAGTTAAAAAGAATATAAATTGGCTATACTCTAATTAGTAACAGGTAGATATAAAAAAGTAACACTAGTAACGCGCCCTTAGTTCTATATACGAGCAATCTAACCGGCCTAGGAGTTTGCAGAAGTTTACAAGAGTTTATAGAAGGTTATAGGACTTAGCCAGCAATAAAAATAAACGTAATATGGTTATAGTATAGATAGTAATAGAAGGAATGGTTTATAGGTATTATAAAAATTCCTTTTAAAAATATAGTTAAGGTTTTGCATAATATATCTTATACCTTTAACTGCGTTATAATTAGCCTTTATATATATAGAATTAAAGATTATTACCTTAAGATTAAAATGCATTGAACAAAGCATTAATAACTGTTAGTGGGGCCTTAGTAGAGGTAGTTAAAGTTAAAATACACAATCTAAAACATTTATTTTGCACCAAAGTAACGCCTATAAGCTCTTAGACGCTCCGCTAAAGATTTTGTTAGGTAATAGGGGTACGCAGGGGGCTAAAATTAGTGCGCTATTCTAATTGGTCCAGGAGTTAGCAGGAGTTGGCAGGAGTTAGGGCGCTATTCTGATTGGCTTAGGAGTTTGCAGGCGTTTTAGAGGGTCTATGCGTTATCCCGTGTCACGGAACA
>Ga0307507_10007763_pt1 | contig 15303 bp, 11 predicted proteins | sample 7_EM_MG_FD_207223 | JGI IMG/M metagenome (GOLD analysis project Ga0307507, IMG submission 207223) | Populus trichocarpa ectomycorrhiza microbial communities from riparian zone in the Pacific Northwest, United States - 7_EM | ecosystem: Host-associated > Plants > Roots > Unclassified | place... | reverse complement strand
GGTCGACGACGGCGACCCGGCGGCCGAGCTTGGCCGCGGCGATGGCGGCCTTCTGGCCACCCGGTCCTGAACCGATGACAAGCATGTCGAAGTCGGGCACCTCCGGAGTCTGTCAGCCGGAGCGCCTCCTCCGAAAGGGCGAACCGGTAACCGGGTGCCCACAAGATGGCTAGGGGAGCAGTTTGTCCAGCGCAGCCGCCCCCTCCGCCTCGATCTTCTGCCGGGCCCACTCCAGATTCTCCGGGGTGACGTCCCGCCCGGCCGCCAGGACCACGTCCTCCGGGGCCACCTCGGTACCGGTGCGGGCGTGCAGCAGGGCGTCCGGTGTGACGCGGTCCTCGGGCTGTGCTGTCGACATGGCGCTTCCTCCCTGAGACCGGGCACGTGCCGTGGGTCCCACTCTCACGATTCCCTGCCCCACCTCAGTGTGCATCCGGAAGAGTGGCCGAACGAGAACCTGAACCTAAGCTGGAACCGGCCCCCGCGGGCCCGAACCAGGGAGGCTGCCGCGATGGTCGAGACCCCGCCCCAGCAGGACACCCCCACCGGACCCGGATATCTGCCCATCGCCGAGCACGGACTGATCGGCGATCTGCGGAGCGTGGCCCTGGTGGGTACGAACGGCACGATCGACTGGTACTGCTGCCCGTCCTTCGACGCTCCCAGCGTCTTCGCCGCCATCCTGGACGCGGAGCGCGGCGGCTCCTTCGAGCTCGCCGCCTCCGTCCCCGCCCGCACCAAGCAGTTCTACTTCCCCGACACCAACGTCCTGATCACCCGGTTCTTCACCGAGGACGGCGTCGGCGAGGTCCAGGACTTCATGCCGGTGACCGGGGAGACGGACGAGTCCGCCAGGCACCGCCTGATCCGGCGCGTGCTGTGCGTGCGCGGCTCGGTCCCGTTCCGGACCAAGGTCGCCCCGAGGTTCGACTACGGCGCCTCTCCCCACACCGCGCGGATGGTCGGCGACGTGGCCCTCTTCGAGTCCGCCGAGAAGTCCCTCGCCCTGACCGCCACCGTGCCGCTGGAGTGCGACGGCGTCGACGTGTGGGCCGACTTCAAGCTCGGCGAGGGCGAGTCCGAGGTGTTCGCCCTCGACCAGGTCGACGGCGAGGTGACCTCCCGTCCCTGCGCACGGCAGGAGGCCGAGGACGAGTTCGCCTCGACGGTCGCCTACTGGCGGCGCTGGCTGTCCCAGTCCCGCTACCGGGGCCGCTGGCGCGAGATGGTGCACCGCTCGGCCCTCACCCTCAAGCTGCTGACCTACGCTCCCACCGGCGCGATCGTCGCCGCCCCCACCACCAGCCTCCCCGAACAGCTCGGCGGCGAGCGCAACTGGGACTACCGCTACGTCTGGATCCGCGACGCCGCCTTCTGCGTCTACGCGCTCCTGCGCCTCGGCTTCACCGGCGAGGCCAAGGCCTTCATGCAGTTCGTGACCCGCTACATCAGCCCCGGCGACGGCAACCCGTCGGGCCCGCTCCAGATCATGTACGGCATCGACGGCCGCACCGAACTCACCGAACACGAACTCCCGCACCTCGAAGGCCACCAGAAATCCGCCCCGGTCCGCGTCGGCAACGCCGCGGCCGACCAGCTCCAACTCGACATCTACGGCGCCCTGATCGACTCCATCTACCTCTACGACAAGTGGGCCGAGCCCATCTCCAGCGCCCAGTGGGACGACGTGTGCGCCCTGGTCGAGTGGGTCTGCGAGAACTGGGACCAGCCGGACGAGGGCGTCTGGGAGACCCGCGGCGGCCGCAAGAACTTCCTCTACTCACGGCTGATGTGCTGGGTCGCGATCGAACGCGCGATCCGCCTCGCCAACCGCCGCGGCCTGCCCGCCAACCTGCCGTACTGGGGCCAGTGCCGCGACACCATCTACCGCCGCATCATGGACCGCGGCTGGTCGACCAAGCGCCAGGCCTTCGTCCAGTACGAGGGCAGCGACGTGCTCGACGCCGCGCTGCTGATGATGCCGTTGGCGAAGTTCATCGCGCCCACCGACCCCAAGTGGCTGTCCACCCTGGACGCGTTGACCGAGGAACTCGTCTCCGACTCGCTCGTCTACCGCTACAACCCGCAGGCCAGCCCCGACGGCCTGCGCGGCGACGAGGGCACGTTCTCGATCTGCTCCTTCTGGTACGTCGAGGCCATGGTCCGCGCCGGCCGCGTCGACGAGGCCCGCCTCGCCTTCGAGAAGATGCTCACCTACGCCAACCATCTCGGCCTGTACGCCGAGGAGATCGGCCGCACCGGCGAGCAACAGGGCAACTTCCCGCAGGCGTTCACCCATCTCGCCCTGATCAGCGCCGCGTTCAACCTTGACCGGGCCCTGGGCTGATCCGGCCGCGCTCGTCCGCGTCGCGCAACAAGTGTCACTGAGGTGTCACAGCCCTCCGTGACGCCACAACTACCGTGGCATGTCTCGTGTCGAACCCGTTGACCGCAACACATTTGATCCACGGGGGAACACATCATGACGAACGTGTCACGCAAGAAGGTCTCCGCCGCCGTCGCGTCCGCGACCTTCCTGCTCCTGGCCGGCGCCGGCATCGTCGCCGCACCGGCCAGCTACGCGGGCGTCCCCGGCGGCACCAGCGCCGTCGACCGCAACAGCGACTTCAACGGGGACGGCTACGACGACGTCCTGATCGGCGCCCCGGACGGCACCGTCGACGGCAAGGCGGGCGCCGGTTACGTCACCGTCCAGTACGGTGCCCCGAACGGCATCGCCACCAACAACACCGTCCCCAAGGGCCGTACGGCCGTCATCAGCCAGTCCACGCCCGGCGTCCCCGGCACCTCGGAGACCTACGACTCCTTCGGCCAGGCCATCGCCACCGGCGACGTGGACGGCGACGGCTACGACGACGCGATCATCGGCGCCCCCGGCGAGGACGAGGGCAGCCTTGAGAACGCCGGCCGCGTCACCGTCCTGTACGGCTCCAAGGCCGGCCTGGGCGCCGAGGCGAACGCCTCCTTCACCTCCACCAAGCCCGCCGCGGGCGCCCGGTTCGGGCAGTCCGTGGCGGCGGCCCGCTTCACCGGGGCGACCGACGCCGACGACATGGCCGTACTCGACGACAACGGCGCCCAGTTGTTCACGTACCACACCGGCATCCTGCACTCGCTCGGCACCTTGAACACGACCACCCGCCCCGGCGGCCACCGCATCCAGCCCGCCTACCTCACCACCGGCGACTACGACCGCAACGGCTTCGCCGACCTGGTCATCTCCGGCTACAGCCCCGACGACGACTACCAGCAGGGCTGGTCGGCCCTCTACGCGGGCGGCGAGACCTCGCTGACGTACCGTCAGGACCTGAACGGCGGCCTCGGCACCGCCTCCGGCGACATCAACGGCGACGGTTACGACGACCTCGTCCTCGGCCAGCTCAGCAGTGCCGACGACAGGGCGGAGGGCGACGACGGCGGCAAGATCGCTGTCTATCTCGGCAGTTCGGAGGGTGTCGGCGGCGAGGAGGGTCCCGGCATCCCCGCGCAGTGGTGGTCGCAGAACTCCCCGGGCGTGCCCGGAACTTCGGAGCACGGCGACGGCTGGGGCAACGACCTGTCCGTCGGCGACGTCGACGGCGACGGCTACGCGGACGTGGCCGTCGGCGCGCCCGGCGAGGACATCGGCACCGTCCAGGACGCGGGCGCCGTATGGCTGTTGCGCGGTTCGCGCGACGGCGTGACGGCGACCGGCGCCCAGTCCTTCGACCAGAACACCGCCGGGATTCCGGGCACCGCCGAGGCGGACGACATCTGGGGCTCCCAGGTCCGGCTGGCGGACACGAACCGCGACGGCCGCGCCGAACTCGTCGCCTCCGCCCCGGGTGAGAACTCCGGTGACGGCTATGTGTGGTTGCTCCCCGCGGGCCCGAACGGCCTGCTCGCCGACGGTTCTTCGCTGTACAGCGCGGCGGACCTCGGCGGCGCCGCGAAGGCGGCCCACTTCGGGGCGGCGATCGACGAGTAGGGGCGCGAAGTGCCGGGCCCGGGGCGGACGTTCACCCCGGGCCCGGACTCACAGCGCCTGCTCGGCCCAGATGACCTTGCCCGCCGGGGTGTACCGGGTGCCCCAGCGCTCGGAGAGCTGAGCCACCAGGAACAGGCCCCGGCCGCCCTCGTCCGTCATCGCCGCGTACCGCAGATGCGGCGACGTGGTGCTGCCGTCGTAGACCTCGCAGATCAGGGTGCGGTCGCGCAACAGGCGTACGCGGACGGGGTCGTTGCCGTAGCGGATCGCGTTGGTGACCAGTTCGCTGAGGATCAGTTCGGTGGTGAACGTCAGCTCGTCCAGGCCCCAGTGCGTGAGTTGGCGGGTGACCGAGGCGCGCATGTCGGAGACGGCCGCCGGGTCGGACGGGACGCGCCACTCGGCGATCCGGTCGGCGCCCAGCGCGCGGGTGCGGGCGACGATCAGGGCGATGTCGTCGCTCGGTCGCACCGACAACTCCGAGTCGAGTACGGCCCGGCAGGTGTCCTCGGGCGAGTCGCCGGAGTGGGTGAGCGCGGTGCGCAGCATCTCCAGACCGACGTCGATGTCCCGTTCCCGGTCCTCGACCAGACCGTCCGTGTAGAGGACCAGTCGGCTGCCCTCGGCCAGCTCCAACTCGGCCGTCTCGAAAGGGAGTCCGCCGAGGCCGAGCGGGGGTCCTGCGGGGACGTCGGGGAACTCGACGGTGCCGTCCGGGAGGATCAGCGCCGGTGGTGGGTGACCGGCGCGGGCGACGGTGCAGCGCAGGGTCACCGGGTCGTAGATCGCGTACAGGCAGGTCGCGCCGGTGACCGGGGCGTTGCTGTCCTCGGTCGTCTCGTCCTGGTCGATCCGGCCGACCAACTCGTCCAGCAGGCCCAGGAGTTCGTCCGGTGGAAGGTCCAGCGCGGAGAAGTTGTGGACCGCCGTGCGCAGTCGGCCCATGGTGGCTGCCGCGTGCAGGCCGTGTCCTACGACATCGCCGACGACCAGAGCCACCCGGGCGCCCGACAACGGCAGGACGTCGAACCAGTCCCCGCCGACCCCGGCCTTCGCGGGCAGATAGCGGTAGGCGACGTCGAGCGCGGTCTGCTCGGGGAGGCGACGGGGCAGCAGGCTGCGCTGGAGCGTCACCGCCATGCCGTGTTCGCGGGTGTAGCGGCGGGCGTTGTCGATGGAGACGGCGGCGCGGGCGACGAGTTCCTCGGCGAGGGCCAGCTCCTCCACGTCGAACGGGTCCGGCTTGTCGGAGCGCCAGAAGTTGACCACGCCGAGGATGAGGGCCCCGGCCCGCAGCGGCACGGTGATCAGGGAGTGGATGCCGTACTCGACGACCTGCGCGGTGCGCTCCAGGTCCTGGGTGAGCCAGCCGGGGGCGTCGCTCAGCCGGGGTTCGACGACGGCCTCGCCGGTGTCGAGGCTGCGCGCCTGCGGAGAGGACGCCACGAACTGGATCTGTTTGCCGACCGGGTACAGCGGGGCGTCGTCCCGGACCCCGCTGTACGCCGTGCGGCGCAGCTCGGTGCCGGGCTGCGGCTCCTCGCCGCTCAGCACGGCGTCGTAGAGGTCGACCGTGACGAAGTCCGCGAAGCGGGGGACGGCCAGTTCGGCGAGTTCCTCGGCGGTGCGGGTGACGTCCAGGCTGGTGCCGATGCCCACTCCGGCGTCGTAGAGCATGTTGAGGCGTTCGCGGGCGACCTCGGCGCGGCCGGAGAGGGCGCGCAGTTCCGTGGAGTCGCGGAGCGTGGTGACGCTGCCGGGCGGGCCGCCCTCCAGGTCGGTGGGGCGTTGGTTGACGGCGAGCAGTCGGCCGCCGACCCGGTGCACCTCGTCCGTCGCGACCCGCGCGGAGGCCAGCAGGGCGGTCATGTCGGTGTCGAGTCCGAGGTCGAGGACCAGGCTTCCCTCGCCGTTCTCGGGCAGGTCGAGCAGCTGGCGGGCCTCGTCGTTGGCGAGGAGCAGTCGGCCCTCGCCGCTGACGATGATCACGCCCTCCCGTACGGCGTGCAGCACCGCGTCGTGGTGCTCGTACATCCGGGTCATCTCGTGCGGGCCCAGGCCGTGGGTCTGGTGCTGGAGGCGTCTGGTGACGAGGGCCGTACCGCCGAGGGCGAGGGCGAGTGCCACGCCCGCGGCGGTCAGCAGGAGCGGCAGCTGCTGGTCGGCGGCGCCGCCTACGTTCGCCTTCGTCACCCCGGCCGAGACCAGGCCGACGACGGTGCCACCGGCGCCGCGGACCGGGACCACGGCCTGCACCAGCGGTCCGATGGTGCCGGTGATCTCCTCGGTGACGACGTGCCCGGCCAGCGCGGGGGCGATGTCCCCGACGAACTTCTTGCCGATGCGGTCCGGTTTGGGGTGGGTGTAGCGGATCCCGTCGGTGTTCATCACGACGATGAAGTCGACCTTGGACGTCTTGCGGGCGGCCTCGGCACGCGGCTGGAGGATCGCCGTGGGGTTCGCGCTGTGCAGGGCCGCGACCGTGCCCGGCGCGTTGGCGAAGGTCTCGGCGACGGCCACCGACCGGTTGCGGGCCTCCTGCGTACTGTCGTGCCGCACCTGAAGGACCTGCGCCACCACGGCCGACACGACCAGCAGCAGCACGATCACCACCTGCAGCATGAACACCTGCCCGGCGACGCTACGACCGCCGAGACCGGTCCGCCGGTGCCGGTGTTCGCGCGCCCGACGGGCACGGTCGTACGAGCGCTGCGCGCGCAGACCGTCGGGGCGGTGGGTCGACCGGGCCCCGGGCCGACCCGTCAGGCGGACCATGTGCCCATGTCTACACTGCCTGACCTCAGGAGGCGAGGGGCGTCACAGGCGGTGACAGGCCGTGGTCGGCCGGGGGTCACGGGTGCCGTCCGGGCTTGGCGCGGCGGGCCGCGAGCAGCAGCGCGATGTCGTCGGGGCGGTCGGCCGCGTGCCGGGCCGTCGCGGTGAGCCGGTCGGCGACACCGGCCAGGGAACGGCCGCCGGGTCGTGCGGCGGGCCCGCCCGCCTTGGCGAGGGCGACGCGCAGGGCGGCGATCCCGTCGTCGATGTCGACGCCGGGCCGCTCGACCAGGCCGTCGGTGTAGAGCGCCAGGATGGAGTCGGGCTCCAGTCGCAGCTCTGTCACCGGGTACTGGGCGTGCGGGTCCACCCCGAGCACGACGCCCCCGGGTATGTCCCAGACGCGGGTGCGGCCGTCCGGGGTACGTATCAGCGGTGGCGGATGCCCGGCCCGGGCGACCTGGACCAGCCCGCTCGCCGGGTCCAGCCGGAGGTAGCAGCAGCTCGCGAACTGGCCGGGGTCGAGGTCGATGAGGAGATGGTTGGTGCCGCTCATCACCTCGTCGGGCGGGCGGTCTCCGAGCGCGAACGCCCGTACCGCGCTGCGGAGTTGGCCCATGGTGGCGGCTGCCTGGACGCCGTGCCCCTGGACGTCGCCGATGACCAGGGCCAGACCGTCGCCCGACTCGACGACGTCGTACCAGTCGCCGCCCACCTCCATGCCCTGGGTGCCCGGCAGATAGCGCCCGGCGGTCTCCACCTGCGGGTGGGCCGACAGGCGACGGGGGAGAAGGGCCTGCTGGAGGCCGCGGGCGAGGGCGGCCTCGGAGTCGTAGCGCTGGGCCTTCTCCATCGCGTGGGCGATCAGGCCGGCGAGGGCGGTGAGTACCGCGCGCTCCTCGGTGCTGAAGCTGCGGGACCGGTCGAAGCCCAGGATGGCCGAGCCGACCGGGCGCCCGGACGCGATCAGCGGCAGGAACGCGCGGGCCCCCACCTCCGCGTCCAGGGGGATGCCCGGGTAGGCGTCGGAGAGCTGTTGCATGGAGTCGAAGAAGAGCGGGCGTCCGCTGGTGAGGGTCTCGACACCGGGCAGCTTCGCATCGAGTCCGACCCCGTCGAAGGGGGCGAGGAAGCCCTGCGGGAAGCCGGTCTCCCAGGCCAGGTACAGATGGCGTTCCTGCAACAGGTAGATCGCGAGCCGTCGGCCGCCGAACGCGGGCAGCAGTTCCTTCATGACGACCGCGGACACCTGGCGGGCGGTGACCGCCTCCGTCAGCGCGATGGCGAGCACGATCGGCCGGTACAGCGGGGCCAACGAGGTGACGCCGTTCTCCGCGGCTTCGGCGCCGTCGGCGTGCACCGGCACCAGCGGGAGCAGCGGGCCCGCCACGCGGGCCGACGGGGCGACCGTGCAGGTCAGGTGGTCCTGGCCGGGATGGACGGCCATCGCGAGCCAGTCGCCCTCGTACGGCTCCTGCTTCTCCTGTCCGTCCGGACGCCGGACGTGGAAGTGCACCGGCCCCAGCGACAGCAGGGCGCCGCGCAGCTGGTCCTCGCAGCCGATCTGGTTCAGCCAGGGCACGCCCTCCCACAGGGGGCGGCCCAGCAGCTCCTCGCGCGGCCGGCCCAGCAGCTGGGCGGCGCGGGGGTTGGCGTAGGTGACCAGGCCCAGCCGGTCCAGGCAGAACACGCCGTCCGGGAGCAGATCGGCCGCGCTGTCGGCCATCGGAGCCCGGCCCGGGTCGAGGACGACGCCGCTGACCGGATGCCCGCCGCCCGGCGGGACGGGTCCCGCGTCGCGCGTCCACAGGTCCAGCAGCCGGGCCGTACCGTCCGCGGCCCGTACGTGCAGCGGGAGCGGCGGGGGTTTCCCGGCTGCTGTGGCCCGCAGCGCCGCCATGACCTGGTGCGCGTCGGCCGGGGCCACGGCGTCCGCGATGGCCTGGGCGGTGCCGGAGAACTCCGCGGGCTCCACCCCCAGCAGGGCGTGCAGGGAACCGTCCCCGGTCACGACGGCCGTCGCCGGATCCCAGACGAACCGTGCCATACGGCCCTCGGGGCGGTGCGTGGCCGCCGGCCGGACGCACACGGGCTCGCCGTCCCAGGCGACACACGGCCCGTCCTCGTCCTTGTGCTCGTCCTCCAGCTCCCGCAGCGCGCTGCCCAGCTCCTCGGCCAGCCGTGTCATACGGTCCAGGCCGGTCAGCACCTCGGTGGCGTCCGAGGCCGAGGGGCGCAGCACGGTCAGCACGCCGTACGTCGTCGACCTGCTGATGACCGGCACGTACAGGGACCCGAACTGGAAGGGCAGACTGGCCGCGAACTGGGGGTAGCGGCGCATGGTCTCGGTGGCGTTCGGCAGGACCACCTGGACGCCGAGCCGGTAGGCGTCAGCGACGGGGAACTTGCTGTCGACGTGCAGCCGGCTCCAGGGGCGGAACAGCGGCCCGGGCAGCCCCGCGAGCACGGCGAGGCGCAGCAGTCCGGACGTGCTCGACCGCAGATAGACGCCCCCCGAGTGGCCGCCGGCCGCGTCGACGGCCTCCGTCGAGGCGTCGATCAGCAGCTCGGCCAGCCGTCCGGGCGTCCCCTTCTCGCGCTCGGCACTCCCAGTCATTGGGGCTCTACCTCGTCCCTGTGGCGCCGGGTGGGTGACACAGCAAGAATGCGCCAGGACGCGGCCGGGGTCACCTGGGCGGACGGGACGGGCTGGAGAGGCACGGGTATCGCCGGTCTGCCGGTGTCTGATGAAGTGATCAAGAGTGACTCAAGTGTCGGTGTCGGGTGCTGGGTACGGTGCGGTGTCGTCGGTCCATGACGAAGGCCCCTCGGCGCGGGTGCCGAGAGGCTCCAGGTCTATCGGGCGACGACGGTGAGCAGGCTGCCGCGGACGCGGGGTCCACCGAGGGAGACCTTGCCGGTGCGGCCGAGGTGGTCAAGTTTGACCAGGGCGGCTTCGGCGAGGTTCGTTCCCGCCGTGCAGGTGACGTGGCGCTGCTTGGCGCCGGGGCCGGACTTCGCCGCGCCGGTCGGCCGCGTGCGACCGCCCCGGGGCTCGCCGGTCGCCGAGTCGCGGTCGTGCGTCGTCCAGCCGGAGTGCTGGTGCACCGTGAGGCCTTCGGCCTTCGGCGCGGCAAGGGTACTCACGGCGGACAGGGGTGCGGCCATGGAGCTGTGCCTTTCGGATCAGCGCGTTAAGTGTGCAGTCGGGACAAGGGAGTTGAGGCCCGACGTGCTTCTGTGACCGGGTCCGCGTCTCATGGCGTTCAGGATGGCGCAAACTATGCCTCGCGTGGGGCGAATTCGATCTGTTGCCCTCGTCGGTAGTGACCGGCCGGACGGTGCGTCGCCACCCACACTCCGCGGACCAGCGCCCACAGCAGCAGCCCGGCCAGCACCGGAGCACCGAACAGGATCGTCAGACCGGCCCCGATGTTGGCGCCGAGCACCCCGGCCGTCAGCACCCGCCAGCCCACTCCGACGATCACTCCGGCGAGCATCAGCGGCGCCAGCACCTCCCACCAGCGCCGGTCCAGCTCCCCGCGCCGCGAGGCCCGCACGAGCAGCGTGACGCCGACTCCCGCCAACAGCAGGGCGACCACTCCGATCACGGCGGCCGTGCCGTCCGGAATGTCCGACGGCCGGTAGGCGTAGTCGAGTTCGGAGGCCGGGAAACCTTCGGTGTCCTGCCGGCCCAGCAGGCCCCAGGCGGCTGTCGGTACGGCGGCGACCAGTGCGACGGCGGCCGACAGCTGTGTTGCTCGTGGTGTCATGCGTCGATCGTCGTATCACCGGACGGCGGAGTGCATGAGCTCGGGTACTCAGCCCGGGAGCGGACAGGGGCGGTGCGTACTCAGGCCCGAGCACACGGATGCCGCTGCCGTGTAAGGGACGGCGGCCCCCACGCGGGAACGGCCGCGCCCCGATTGTTAGCCTCGGTCATGGTCAGTTTCCCCCTGCCCCGACACGGATCGCGATGAGTACGGTCGCCGCCTTCCCGCTCGGCGCCGAGACCACGCTCGCCGAACTCGCCCGGAACCCGCATCCGCGGCTGGCGCGACTCCGCGAGCGTGAACCCGTGTCCTGGCTGCCCGAGTTGGACGGCTGGCTGGTGACCCGGCGCGACCTCGCCCTGAGCGTGATGCGGGACGCGGCCACGTTCACCGTGGACGACCCCCGCTTCTCCACCGCCCAGGTCGTCGGCCCGAGCATGCTGTCCCTCGACGGAGAACGGCACGCCCGCCACCGTGAACCCTTCACCGCACCCTTCCGCCCCCGCGAAGTACGGGACGGCTTCGCCTCGTTCATCGAGCGGGAGACCGACCGGCTCGTCACCGCACTGCGCCCGACGGGCACCGCCGAACTGCGACGCACCTTCGCTGGCCCGCTCGCGGTCGCCGTCGTGACCGAGGCACTCGGGCTGACCGGCACCACTCCGTCCACCGTGCTCTCCTGGTACGACGCCATCGTGCAGTCGGTCTCGGACATCACCGCCGGGCACGAGGCGGGCGCCGCCGGCACCAGGGCGTACGCGGAACTGCGCGCGTCCGTCGAAGCCACCGTCGCCGACCGGGGCGGTGCCTCACTCCTCGTCTCCGCCGCCGGGCGACTCTCGGTGCCCGAAGTGGCGTCCAACGCCGCGGTGTTGATGTTCGGTGGCATCGAGACCACCGAAGCGATGATCACCAACGCACTGCTGCATCTGCTCCGGCACCCCGACCAACTCGCCCTCGTCCGGGCCGACATGGGCCTGCTGGACGGCGCCATCGAGGAATCGCTGCGCCTCGAACCGGGCGCGGCCGTCGTGGACCGCTACGCCACCCGCGACACCGTCCTCGGCCCGGCCGTGATCCGCGAAGGCGACCTGGTCACCGTCTCCCTGACCGGCGCCAACCGCGACCCGGCCGTCTTCCCCGACCCCGACCGCTTCGACGTCCGCCGCGAGAACGCCCGCCTCCAACTCGCCTTCGCCCACGGCCCGCACTACTGCCTCGCCGCACACCTCGCCCGCCTGGAGACCTGCATCGCCCTCCAGTCACTCCTCGAACGCCTCCCCGCTCTGCGCCTCGACCCCGACCACCCCACCGCTCCACGGGGACTGGTCTTCCGCAAGCCGCCGACGCTCCACGTGCGGTGGGACGCCACGGCCTGACACGGTGAGCCGCGGAGATGACGATCCGTCAGAATCCCTTCACTCGCGGCCCACTTGCCGCTCCATGACCTCCACCAGACGTCCCAGCGCCTTCAGCACTTCACCCCGGTCATCGCCCAGCCCCGCCAACAGCCGCACCTCGGCGGCGAGTTGGCGGGGGAACAGATCGTCCACGGCCTTGGCTCCGGCCGGCGTGATGGTCACCAGGGCGGCACGCCGGTCGGCCGGATTCGGGGTGCGGGCGATGAAGCCCCGCTTCTCCAGCTTGCCCAGGGCCTTGCTGACGCCCGCGCGGGACAGACCGAGCCACTCGGCGAGACGCCGGGCGATCACCGGCTCCGTGGCGTGGCGCAGGGGGATCAGCATGTCGACCTCGGGGGCGGTGAGCGCGGCACCCGCGTAGAGGGGCTCCACCGCCCGGTTCAGGAGCCCGGTGGCGTGCTTGAGCAGGCCGATCAGCTCCATGGGGGAGGTGTCGAGGCCGGGATTGTGCTCGGTCCACCGGGCGCGGACATCGGCGGGGGAGGGTGACATGCGGCTCGCCTTCTCACTTCCGTCATTGTTAACCGGTGAACCATCGGTTACCGTTATGGTCATGGTATCGCCGTCCCCCTCAAGTTCCGCCGCCGCGCGCGCCGCCGCACCGGCCGACTCCACCGATCCCTCCCGGCGCGCCGCCGTCGCCCTGGTCGCCGTCCTCGCCGCGCTGACCGCGGTCGCCCCGCTCGCGACCGACATGTACGTCCCCGGTTTCCCCGCCATGGGGGACACGCTCGGCGCGAGCAGCTCGGCCGTACAGCTCACGATGACCGCGTTCCTGGCCGGACTCGTCGTCGGCCAGCTGTTGATCGGTCCGCTCAGCGACAGCCTCGGCCGCCGCGGGCTGCTGCTGTCCGGGACGGCCGCGTTCATGTTCTTCTCCGTGGCGTGCGCCCTCGCCCCCGACATCGGGGTGCTCACCGGCGCCCGGTTCCTCCAGGGCGTCTCGGGCGCGGCCGGCATGGTGCTGGCCCGCGCCGTGCTCACCGACCGCTTCCAAGGCGCCGAACTGCCGCGCTACTTCGCGGTGCTCTCGCAGATCATGGGCGTCGCGCCGGTCGCCGCACCCGTGCTCGGCGGGGCGATCCTGGCCGTGTCGACCTGGCGCGCGGTGTTCGTCGTACTGACCGTGATGGGCGGCCTGTTGCTGCTGGGCGTACTCCGCAAGGTCCCGGAGACCCTCCCGCCGGAGCGACGGCACGCCGGCGGGATCACGAACACCTTCCGCGCGATGGGAGCACTGCTCGGCCGACGTACGTTCATGGGGTACGTCCTCGTCCTCGCGTTCATCTCGGCCGCGCTGTTCGCCTACATCAGCGGCTCCAGCTTCGTCTTCGAGAACCTGCACGGAGTGTCGGCCACGACGTACTCCCTCATCTTCGCGAGCAACGCCGTCGCCATGCTGATCGCCGGCGCCACCTTCTCCCAACTCGCCGGACGGGTACGGCTGAACAGCCTCCTCGTGGCGGCGGTCGGCGTCGCGACGGTCGGCGCACTGGCCCAGGTCCTGCTGGTGCTCACCGTGGGGGAGACCCTCGCCGGCACCTGGATCACCCTGTTCGTCACGGCCGGCGGCATCGGCATGGTCTTCCCGTCGACCCTGAGCATCGGCCAGGCCCTCGGCCGCAACGCCCCGGGCGCGGCCTCCGCCCTCCTCGGCGGCCTGCAGTTCCTGTTCGGCGCACTCGCCGCGCCCCTGGTCGGGCTGTTCGGGGAGGACAGTTCGCTGCCGATGGCGGTGATCATGCTGATCGCCGTGGCGGCGGCGGGAGTTGCGCTGGTGGGGCTGGCCAGGCCTTGGGAGGGGCGAGGGGAGCCGACGGCGACGTAGTGACGTAGGACCCGTCCGGAGTTCCCTCGCATTCCCGTGTGCGGTGTGACCCAGGGTGCTTGGCGCTTGGGGCGTCCCGCTCACTTGACTGCAGGCTCTAAGTATGACCGCCGCCACTGGGCCCGTTCAGGGTGATGTCGTCGGCGTAGTACCTGCCCTGTGCGTACCAGCCGTGCACGTAGATGGTCGCCTTGGTCTGGGATGCGCCTGTGGTGAAGGAGACGGTCAGTGGGCTGTAGGCGGAGGGGGAAGTGGTCCAGGTGGAGGTTCCGCCGTTCACGCCCAGGTAGACGTAGGAGCCGCGGACCCAGCCGCTGAGGGAGTAGGGGGTGTTCGGCCGTACCGCGACGGTCTGGTCGCATTGCGCGGTGTCGCTCGAACTCACCGTCCCCCGGAGGGCTTTGGAGCCCGTGTGGACGGGGGAGGTGACGATGGAGGCCGGGGTGCCGGTGCAGTTCCACGGCGAGACACTGCCCGCCTCGAAGCCAGGGTTGGTCAGGACGTCGGCGTCCTCGGCCGCGCTCGGGGCCACCGACGTCGGGGCGGCCGACGCGCTCGCCGGGGGTGCGGCCGGGGTGGCCTCGGTAGGGCCGGGGATCAGCAGCGAGCAGCCGAAGCCGGCGACGGCCGCCGCGACGAGGGCGATCACCACGGCTGCCCGGCGCTGTCCGGGCCCCAGGCGCGAGCGGTCTACGGGGCGCGGCGAGCGGGCGTTGCCGTCGGGTACGGGGAGTCTCTCCGTCCTGCCCCCGGGGACGGGCGGGAGTTCCTCCGTCTCGCCGTCGGCCGGGGCGCGGGGGCCGGGTGCGGTCACGGTTGCGTGGCCGCGGTAGTCCTTGTCCTGGCGTATCTCATCGAGGAGTTGGGCCAGCGCGTCGGTGCGGCGCAGGCGCAGCACGCGGATGGGCTCCAGCGCGGTGCGGTTGTCCGGTGCGTCGGAGGCGGGCGGTGTGGGCACGGTGCTCTCCTTCCGTCCCGTGGCAGAGACAGGGGCTGTCCCTGCGGAATTCATACGCAGGGACAGCTCCGGAGGTTCAGCCGGCGGCGCGCCCGGGGAAGCCGCGTTCGACGCCCACGAGGTCAAGGACAGCCGTACGTCGACCGGGCGTTGACGCGGGCCGGTCTGAAGTCGTCGGCCTCCATCGACGCCTCGTCGGTACCGCGACGGCCGTAGGCCAGACCTCCTTCTTCCACAGCTCCACCGCCTCCTCGCCGCGCTCGATCGCCCGACGGGCGCGCAGTCGGCACGACCACCCGTGCCGCTTCGCCGATCGCTCACTCACCCGCAGCGCGGCAGTGATACCCGATCAAGTTCAGACAGCGATCCTGGTCACCCTCGGGACGTAGGACGCCGGCGAGTTGACCCAGTGGTTGCGAGAGTGAAGGACCCGTTTGGGGTTTACATGACGGGGCGTTGAATCTGCTGTGCTGTCCTGTTTTCGGCAACGTTCCGGGGGAGGACAGCACGTGATCGTGACCATGCGCAGCGAGGATCTGCCGGCCGCCGACCGGTTTCCG
>Ga0307507_10007762_pt1 | contig 15304 bp, 14 predicted proteins | sample 7_EM_MG_FD_207223 | JGI IMG/M metagenome (GOLD analysis project Ga0307507, IMG submission 207223) | Populus trichocarpa ectomycorrhiza microbial communities from riparian zone in the Pacific Northwest, United States - 7_EM | ecosystem: Host-associated > Plants > Roots > Unclassified | place... | reverse complement strand
CAACCAATCAAAACTCATAAAACAAGTCATGTGCCCTAACGGGGTCACATGCGTGAAACCCATGACTCATAACTATGAGTCATGTGCGAAATACATAAACCACATGACCACAATCGTGCGTCATGTCAAATACCAACCAATAACAATAACCCAATGACACGCTATTGCGTCGTCATGTGAAAACCTATGAGTCAACTGATCTCATAGTGTGGAAGATAACAAACCGATGACTAATAACTATTAGTCATGTGAGATTCTGCCTTGCTTAGTCACCGTTTGTGACAGCTTTTCACTCGATCCACTCCAGTCCCCCTTAAACTCTCCAAAAGCTGGACACAGTTAGACATGTTAATACTAGGACGATTTATAGGGTGGTATGTTCTGTCATTCTGGCATTCCTGGTATTATTTTCTACAAAGAGAACTATAACAATTCTTGTTTCCCCCCCTGTATAAAGAAGCCATAGTCAAACATTATCACTTAATTCCTCTTAAGTCTCTGCCCAACCTGCTTGGCAGACTACTCCTCGAAACTTGATATTCTTCAACTCTATTTAGCCGTCAGGTAGTTTCTCTAATAATCATATAGAAATACAGGCCAAGTCAGGGGAGTAAATGTGTATAATAGTCAGTAGGGAAATCAATTAGAATTGGGCAATTCACTTGAGCACAAGATAGATGTTCAAATTCGCATAACATTTCTAAATGATCCGTTCATTTATCATAGGATCCACCTTCCTTGATGCTATAACTGTGTGGGTGAAAATCTTTCACCTCTATCACAGAGTAAGACAAATTTCCCCCAACCTAAACAAGAAGGGTAGTTTCTGCTGCAAGGAGATAACAGATTTGAAAAGACTAAGGAATATGCAGTAGGTAGTTTCATGAAAGAGCTAATAAGAAAGAATAAGATTGAACGATATCAAGCATATGGGGACAGAATTCCAACAGATCCACTCCAGTTACCTTTCAAACCTACAAAAACTAAACCCAATTAGCCAAGTTAATAAGATTAATATAGTTATAAATAAGTCTCTAACTAAATCTTGTCCAATCAATTAGCATTTGCCAATTTACCTTTAACATATAATCAAAAAACCTTTTGTGTAAAAAACCGCTGCAATGAGTCATGAGTTATTGTTATAATAGCATGTATTTTGTCAAAACATACTTTGGCCAAGGAATTGTATTCATATCGGATTTTATCATATTTAACATTGAAGATTTTCAATTTTTGTTGAAAGTCCACTATAGAATTTCTTGCCTGTTAACTTATTGGAAGAACATGGCATCAGCTGGAAGGTTCCTGACCATATTTCATTCTTATAAAAATATCATGCCAAATGCAAAGTTCTTGAATGATGAAATATCTCATAAATTAGGCCAACCATCTCTTCTGCTTAACCTATAATCAGAATATAGTATCTGCTATTTAAGTTGGTGTTGAAGCATTATAAATTCTTGTATAGATTTGCTAAGCAAGGTGAGTAGTATGATTCTAAGCCTCAAGAATAACCTCCAATAACTCAGAGAAGACTGCAAAGGCACCTGACAGACCAAATAACTCTGTGAGAGTTGTGGATACTAGAAAGAGAGAGGCTGTAGTAGCATTTTTTGAAGTAGCTATAAATCAAGTTAAATTAGTAATTGTCATAGTAGAGATGTGGATGACCTGCCATTATTACATAAAATAACCAGTTCTGCCTCATTATCAAACATGGCTTCCATTGCTAGAAATAGTTGTTTCAAATGGGAAAATGTGAATGTAAACGTCTAGAAGCTGAGAAGATTGTATGTAGAAGGGACAAAAAACAGAAAATTGGTAAACATAAAGCACTGCGAACGGCTTGCTCATGATGGGAAAGAAGGCTAGTGTCAACAATGCAAAAGGTTAGGGAGGAAAATTACACATTTATATAGGGAAACAACCTGCATGTGGGCATCCTTTGTGTGTTCTGTGACTTCAATTTGCTGGTGATAGGTTTTCACTAGCCAGGGTTGCTCATTAGGCTGACAAGGGTTCGAGCATTAGTTACCCTAGATTTTCGTCTTTTGCTTACCACTTCATAAATATTTTACAATCTCCACCACACGCACAACGAAACCGCGAAAGCAACAAAGAAGGATCTATTGCTAGCCATTTTCTAACATTAACCTCAACGTTTCCCTTTTTTGCCCACCAAATACCCAGGTTCATCACCGGCCGAGTTCAGTCGTGAGTAGTGATGTTCACAATTAAACGATGATGCTCGAGTCTCGCTGGACTAGATCATGCTCGATCACCTCTATCATAGGGGTCCCTCGATCACGCTTGGACCGGGCATCAATTGCACCACCCGCAAGGCAAAACCTAAAGATGACCCCAATTCATTGATTTTGAAAATTACAAGTGCTAGTTGTGTAATCTATGGAAAACACAGCCATTTAGGTCCGGTGGTATATCGCTTTGGCAAGTATTGTACAGTACTATGTCGGGAGTCTAATTAGCTATATATACGCAGATGGTGTAGCTACGTCCTTGCGTAGATGCCATTCTGAACCAATTCACAGAACCCCAAATGTATTTTTCAGCTTTAAAAAAAAAAATAACAGCATATAGTTTCGAGTAAATACTCAGGGGGTAATTAAGAATACCTTCCTCCAAACTCAATTTTATAGAGTTGATAACTATTTCTTAGTATCATATCCGAACGTACGCCACACAGCATCCAATATCCCGACATGCGACAACACCTACCAAAGCAACATACCATCCGACACTACTCTACCTCCAAGGTAACTTCTCCCAGAAACAAGAGTACCGCCATACATAGAAGTAAATCTAGTGTTGGTATTTTTCCTATGTCCCCTGCCATCCGAATCCATCAGGGCCATCCGAGCACACTCCGTCCATCAATCACCGATCCTGCTACATAGATTTCATATTCACTGATTTTGGTAGAATCTCAATCCATTGATTGTTTGGGCCCTGAATTCTAGGGAAATGTACATGACAAAACTGCTAGGTTATGGCATAAACCCCAAAGATATCGATTGCATTTTACCGGATTCGAGTACTCTTCTATGATATAGCCTAAGTGTCTCCAATTGGTAGGAATACTTGAATCTACCCTACACCTCCAGCTCCGTGCGACTGCCACCTCGTTACCGCTCGTTGACAGCATCCTCCCCTCCTTCACCTCCGAGTCAAGAAGTCCTCCAATGAAAATAGTAATATAGGGGGGTAGCAAATTGGATCATTCCCTAATCAATCAAATTAGCTCTCAAACCACCTCGAACCAAAACCCAGCTTCTTACGAAGAATTAAAAGTGCAAAACACTGAGCCGGCCAGCACAGAGAAATCCCAGGACAGCCGTCTCAGGTGACAGCAGGCCCCATGGAGCGAGAGAGCGCTTTTAGGGGGTAGGGATAGGACTACAGGCGATGCCAAGGGGTGACAGGGAGATCAGGACGGCGAAGAACGGCGGGGGGCGGGATACGTGAGGTTTCACGATTTCAGCTCTACTGGTATCTATCCCGAAATCTGGTCAATGAAGTGGAGTAAATAAGCCGGGTAGGAATCCCGGAGTCGAAATTTGTGAATACCGCTCCTGGTCCGGAATGAATCTTCCTGCTTTATCTACTGGCCCAATTAATGACAAGTTTAGACGCATTCCGCATCCCAAAAAGCATTACTAGGCTAGTAACCATATCGTTATAGATCTGTCCAAAGGGCCTTGCATCTCACCAACCTACCCGTACATCTATCCCATGGGGCCTTGAGTCCATACAAGAATCGTTTCGCATGCTTCGAACATAATTGGCAACAGCTAGGAAACCCTGTTGGGCCATCTCATCCACCGGAAAGTATCTCTCGCGGGGACTAGATCTGTTGGAATAGCTCACAGCCTATTGATCAAAGGTGTCAGTGGTGGGTAGTCGGCGGACCTTGATTTCTTAGCTTGGACTTTGGGCTCAAAGCCCAAGATAGTCCGACTGTACCAAACAGGGCCTTAGTCCATCAAGTGGTCTCATAGGTATCAGCATTCTACCAAACCCTATGCCCACGTGTCAGAAATCGGTCGCAATCTGATTGCTGTTAAGGGTTAAATTATAGGAAACAAACCAGATGCTCTCATGCGAGTGCAGGCGTGCGCAACCACCAAAAATTAGCCGCAGCAAACTCCCACAAAATTCTGAAAGTCTAAAACAGTTATCATTCTCACCACAGAAACAAACAGGGAGAACAAAGCGCAGCGCTTTGCACGCAAAAAAAACCAGAGGGACCCGGGTCAGCAAATGGATTAAACGATTAGCAGGCCTGCATGCAGTATGTTGCTGGGAATCGCTAGTCGTTTTTCAGGGCGGGCTCTAGCCAAGGTTCCAGAAAATTGGCAGTATCGGGGTGGCTGGTGTTTGCTGCCCTGAGATATCCCCCGGTAGTGTCAAGCTCTGATTGAATCAAAGAGTGGGGATCTGTTAAAGCCACGCACAGTAGTTAGCACTCCTCGAACTCACCTCTCCACTCAGCGTCCGGCTGAACCGCTGTCAATGACTGTCCATCAGACGAACCCTAACCCTCCCTTTCACCATTAGAGTATGATTCCTAGTGACTCCCCTACACATATCGGAGATTTTTGATGCAAGGCCCAACACAAGGCAAACCTCTCATCTGCCCCTGACAAAAAAATACCCTCCCATCATAACACTCAGGTTCCTTCCACTCTCCTCACAAGACGGGATAGTTTCGTCACCCCCTCGCTCAAGTACGTACCCCTACCGCCTCCCATCCATTGCTGCTTGGGCCACGCCTCTGCTCCTTGATTCATACATTTATATCTCTTGTCCCATCTCCGCCCTCTCTTACTCTCTTCCCCCCTTTCATCGATAAACCTCTCTCTCCCCCCCTATCTAACAATTTCCTTCACCCCCAAAACAAACCACTTTTACGAAACTTGCTTAAAGCACTACTATTATCATCATGCTTCCATTCCGCTTTCTATCCCTCTCTCTTCTACTACTCCTCAGTACATCCTCTGGTCTTCTTATTGCCGAGTCAGTCGAGGAAGGAAGTTCCCCGGACACGAAGGTTGCCACAATACTCCCTTCTCTCATCATCCCGATTTCATCCTGCAATTCTCTCAATGTTTTTCCTTCCCAAGAACATGGGGGAGTCTGGCTCAAACCTAGCCTAGAGGGGCCCAGGAACCGCCCACAGTGTGTCAGCAATGGTTTGATTAGCAAGGTTAACGAGACCGCATTGTATGGTAAGTTTGCTACTAGTCTTTTAATTGAGCCGCTAATAAGAGGGAATATAAAGTCCGTTTCAAGATTCCATCAAACAATGCGAGCTATTGCGAACTTGAATTCAACCTTCCTCCCTCGGGTGAACGGAAGCAATGGAGGGTTAGAGGTACCGGAATTTTGAATGTCTATGGTCTTGCAGAGCCGCTAAATCCTCACGGAATTCATTGGAACGTTCGGCCAAAGCGAGCCCCAGACACCCTCTCCGGCAGCCCTGGTAGTCCCTTATATCTGATTGAGGTATATACCACTTGTCAACCTTCTCTCCCAATCTTAAAGTCTTCTAATATCTGTGGCATTGAAGCATTCTATTTCTCAAAAAACTACCTCATGTAAAGGACCTCGACTAGATTGCAGAATGGGAAGTTTTATGGACTTTGAGCTATCCGCTCACCGCCCCGGGTACACCTTTTTCGATTGGCAACGTAAGTTTCGATATATCTCCTACGTCTCAATAAAGCTCACTCCTCTCAGAATCGGCGGATCCCCTAACGGGCATTAGCCTTGGTATGTGGAGTTAAGTTTGTTAGTCAGCGGCCGCGGTTTATAGGATCATCGCCATGTTGAATATGAAGTTCTGCGTGTTTCGTCCAAAATATTTGGCGTACTCAGTGTGACTTACTGGCCGGCTTTGTCAGAACAGCCGAGGTATAGGGGTTAGAGGAGATTGCATTGGTTGATGAGCTCCTAACGAATACAACATGATTAATTTTCTCAGAATTTCCATTAGCCAATCTTTTCATTCCGTGCCCTAAGTTCCATCACCTTCCACAGCCCTGGGATAGGTATTGTATCATATAAGTGGATCTAATTCTTGGGGTTAATATCAAACACGCCCTGACCCGAACACCAACAAATACAGGAGACAATGGCTAGACCGCCTTGTTGAAAATCAGACCCTTGGCTATAGCTTCCTTCCATTAATATCATAATTATCATACCTTTCTCTACTTACCAAAACATAAGATTGCTATCCCACAGCGCCCCCACCTCACCACCTCTACAGAGACTATGTATCCAAGAGCCCCAATTGAAAAAATATACTATTCATCCGCCCCCGCAACATGTTCTGAAAGATCACCATGACCAAAAGGGCCCTCCTGCGCGAGCCTAACTCACCCGCTAGAGACCGATTGCCACTCCCCCGGTTCTTGGAGTGGGGATATGGTTTCTATATATAGACCCCCGAAGCCAAACCATCAAGCTATAAGAAACCTATTTTTCACTTTATTGATTAGAGCAGGCTTACATTCTAGTTTCGGTCCCACAGGGTCCCAGTTTTCACCCTCGTAGTGGTCAGGAAACTAGCCCATACCCAAGATAGAGGTCGAGAAGCCCTTTAGTCAGATCAGCCATTGAGTAGTCATGATAACTGAATGCATTGATATAACACCCACTATATATCACGGTAGGTAAAGCTGTATGTGCACCTTTCCTGTGAGCAAGCATCAAATGGGCCCCACAATATCTAGGCCCCACAGTACATACTGGAGGTTCACCGGTAAAGAACACTACAACGAATAAGTAAATTAGGACTGTTTTGGGAACACAGCACCCGGAGAGCTTGATACTCTACCGCCCCCGAAAAAAATCGGTTCTTAAAGGATACAACAGTTAAAATACAAACAAGAGAGGCTATCATCGACCAGTTCCAATGGTCTAACGGCTAAGGAACTGGTTGATACTAATTTGAAACAGGAAACACTGCGAATTCGAGTCCCCTTCAATTGGAGGAAGTCGGGCATTAAAAAAAAAATTTGCCCAACGAACCGCTTTTTTACGGATTTAGGTGTGACGGGATTGGCCCCCTATCAACTTTGGTTTGTGGAGGATAAAAATATATTGCCAGGAAACACGAAAAATGAGCCAAGACAGGACGGGACACAAGCCAACCCAACGGCCACACAAATCACCGCTGAGTTTCGACATATTGCCACACAAATGATTGGGGCATACGTCCTTACGTTGTTAAGCCCCATTCAATACCGTAGCATTCCTATTTATTCACAGGTGCTTCTTTACCAACAGACAAGTATTCCTCAATCCATGGATAGCCCTTCTCAGGCCGCCAAGGTAGTCGCTTTAGTCAACCCGGATGAAATACGGTAAATTAGGGATTGTCCCTTCATCTATCTTAGCCCACCAAGCAATCATTTCCTACTAAGTTTCACGCTACACAAAAAAACTAAAAATTGGGAGCAGGGATCTAAAAAAAAGATGAAATGATGAGTCAGCAGCTATTCGCGAATAGCTGTCCAATTGGCTATGTATCTAATAAGCCTCCACATTAAGCGGAAACCACAAGTCACTAGACACTCCTCTTCGCTCAGGTGACTAAGTTGGATAGAAAAATATCCTGTGGTGAACTTGACGAACTTGATGAACTGCGGCAACTATAGCCATCGGCGGGTGATCTCCCTATAGAAAGCTAACTGGTCGGGGTCTGCCACAGTGGGTGTCCATTCGTATATTATTTTGGTCAATCTTTATTTACGGACGAATCTGCCGAACAATGGACCTCATCCTCGCATAGAATAATAGGCACAAAGAAAATATGAAAAGAACAGTTATGGTAGACAAATTGCCTAAGCTACTGGTATAACGGAACTCGATGTGTAGCAAGTGAAGAATTCAGATTCCCCATAGCCATCAACCAATATAGTGATAGTCAAAATACGACAACGCCCTTACTCGGCTTTCTACAAAATGGCCTAATCCATGGATAAGCGGCTTTGATATCTCGAGAGCTAGCACCCACTCCATTTAGCGCAGAGCCCATTAAGTTAGAAGATACCTCTCCGCTTTCAATCTTCCCTTTATTCCTCATAGATAATCGGGGCTACGAACACCCTGGCCCCCTCTTTAGGTTATCCCGGAGGACCAAACCCATAATCCTCCCCTCCTCCGAAGAGCGCACATCTTGACCCACCGCCTCAAATATAAGTTATAATCCCGTAGCAGCGGTATTTCCAAAGGCTCTAGTTCCCCGTCCAATCTCGAGTTCAGTGTTTCCAGCCCTTCCATACATGGCAGGATTAAGTTATCCGCTTGGTGTTCCCTGTATTTCCCTATAGCTATGCCCTCAAAGGCCCAGGACATGTTATCGCGCTCAATTTCTATGGGATCAAGGTAAGCTTTTAGTCTGCCGATAGGAATTCTCCGTGCCGCTGCGAATTTGAAGTGTTTCCCTATTATGCCGTTGCAAAGGAGGTATTCTCCTCAAAAGAATTGCTCGAGAGTAACTAAAGGTTTTCCGGGAGTGAATACTCATACATGTTGTTTGTTTTTGTGGAAAGGGACTCGTAGTTGGTGCTGGGAGGATCCTGAACGGTGTAATTGGATGGTATTATATAACCTTTGCAACAGAAAACACCCAAATCTCTATCAAGACAGGAAGGTAGCTTGGCTTCCATTTACTTAAGACCCATGCTCCCTATTAAACAAATAATAGCGACAAAGCTCGGAGAGGGTAGCAATTCTCCCTCTCATTTAGCCGCGATCCCCTCACATATCTCCAAACCCAGCGGCCCGCCCGGAATATTATTTCCCCCCCCCCAAAAAAAAAAACTACCCTCATGCACCAGCGGATGCAATCTGAAGTGAAAATAATGCTGACGCGTCTAGTCAGGGCTTCACCCAGCATATATTCAGACATCGAGAAAGCCAAGAATGAAACAGAAGCTAACACCTAAGACAACCTAAAGGTCCAGAAAAACGAGAAGGACCAAAAGAATTATAGAAACGAAAGGCCAAAAGAGGGAAGCCATATACCCACTAGAAAGCTATCCGGTGAGTCCTGTTGGCTGGCAAGAGTAGTCAGCGAGCGACAGAGGTTCTTGTCACCTCAAATAATGAAGCGCGAGCACCCGAGTAATTCTCGAGTAACGCAGAACCTTAAATTACAGCTGCAAGATACGGTACCGGGAACGGGTGTCTCGCACTATAAAATTTGATAGCAAGTAGTGTATTCCGCCATAAGAGCTCAAGTCGCAAAAAGTGTCCATAAATTAAGCTTGCTTATAGCAAGCCGATCTTAGATCGCCAACCTTCAGAGTCTAGGGAGTGCTAGACAAATGACCTAAAGATGAAGACTTGGTATCATAACATATGAGGAGGGCTGTGTGTAGGAGGGCGCTACTAACAGCTAAATTGGATCCCGATACTCTTATTAGAAATGACGGGGGCTAATTGCCCATTCAAAAGCCCGAATTGGGTCCCCTAGCGTGCAAACCCTCCTCCCTCTTACATTTTCATTAAGATCTCAAGTTCTTCCTTACACCGGCGTGGTTAGCGGCATCCGGTAAGTTTGAGATATTACAGTATCATATCGTATGGTATCGTATCGTACACGATGCAAACCCACCGTTCGAACCCTTTACCTGACCTTACTGGGTGATAATCTATGAATCGGCTTCTTCTGCTAGAGTTCTCAGGTTCAATATTAGTGATGAAAGAAACGATAAACCTGGGCCATATTATGCATAACGTCACCAATATTCTAAATCTCAAACACGATTTGAGATTACTAACCCGGAGAACACCTAGAAAGGGTACTAGTTCGGCTCACTCGACGAAGATGGGAAGGAATTGTACGAGTACTTATACCTCCCCTGACCCCATTTCATTTCCATCTCCCACCTCAGCTTTACAGTAATTTCTAACCACAGAACGATCAGGATTTCCACTAACTACTCTCTTCGGATTAGTTTGCTCTATCACCAACGCCGACCTAACTATCCGTTTTAAAAACGACTGCCGAAGATCTTGATTGGGGGCCAACGGCCATGATTTTGGTGTCAGCACCAGCCACGCTCAAGGCAATGCCGCCAACATACAGCCAACCCTATTTCCCTCATTCACTACTCTCATGACTCGACTCTCAGACTGCAAACTACAGTACTTAGGCCAACTTCTGCTTCATCCGACCTCGGCTTTTACGACGGATCTGATCGTCTAAGCCACGGCGGTCGCTTATCTGGACCAACCTACGATACCCGTACGGTAGTAACAGCCGGAGCTTGAACGCTCCAATTGGATTTGAAAGCCGATGCTGTCAGCTCTCTTGGCAGCTTATTTCCTGTGGCGGCGCAGACGTTCGGGGATCATCTCCCGGCCGACTTAGGGTCCCGTTGATCTAGCTTCAGATCTGAGTCCCAGCTGAGCGGCTTATCGATCCAGCCGTGGTAGCGGCACGGTTCATCCCTCAAGGATTCGGCCCTAAGGTGTGAGCACCCAGTAGTCACCCGTTTGATACGGTAGCTAATTATTAGCTGAGGTTGCCCGGGTCGGTTTATGTCAGAGTACGGTACAGCCCCACTTTCATTGGCTGACAAAGCTTCATTTTGCGCGGGCGGAAAAAAACACCCAAATGGGTCTAGCCCGAGGATTTCTGGTAATCCGTTTGTCCACAATCATGTCATATCGGCAAGATAACTGCAATCTCAACGCCATAAGTACTCGTAGGGGGCTATTCCGATGCATATCAGATGGTGCATCCCCGCCCCACCAATCGTCGAGTCAGCGGTTGTCTCCCCGCTTAGCATTCCCCTCCCCGCACCAAACTTAAACGTGGACCCCCTACCCATCCCTCGCCCCGCAGCACATTTTATGCATAACGGTAGGAACCTGGCTTCTGAGCCTCCTCCGTGGTACCCTCATAATGGAGTGGTTGTAAACACGACCGCTATTGCATACCGCCAAACCTCAGATTTTTCCTCGGATCTGAGTGATATGCAATAGCAGTCGTTTTCGCAAATGTCACCCCACCACTAGTATGATCTACAGTACTGGTACTCCGGCCTTCCCCCTCCCCCATCCCTGTTTCCTCGTTTACAACTTGCACCAGCCCTCAATGCACGTTTTCTGATGATTCCACTTGGCAGGAAACAGCCCCCAAGCTCACCCCGGACCACTAAAAATCTCCAAATGCCTCAAAAGTCCCTCTTTCACGCGCCTTGAGGCAACTATCACAAGGATTCGTCGGGGGTCACCCGCAGGAGATGTGCTAAAGAGGATGGATGATACACGAGTTATCAGGGTTATTCGATATCACATATGCGGAAAGCTTAGTTACGCCGCTCGTTCTGTGAGTTCACATGGATCAGGGAGCTGGCTAGCCTTACCTCATGACAGGTTTAGCCTTGCCTGTGATCACGAACCATCACTCGAATATTGAGACCAGGGACCGAGAGGGTCCCTGTGGGGGCTTCCCTTGGCCCGTCCGGTGTTAGATCAAGTCTCAGATAGTTATGAGTGCATAAATATTTGTGGTATGCAACCGACTCAGTATCAGTTGAGAATATGAGCACTATCCCCGCCTTTCGCCTAGCTTGCGCCTATCACACCAGGCTCGTGTCTCTCTAAGCTCAATAGTGTCACTGATGGCAACAATTGAGGTCGCCAAGTTATGTCCCTAGCTTCCTTTTATCCACTAGTTTCATACAGGACTTACACAGCATGATCTAACCAAAGCTAATATAGATATCCGGCTCACCTATCGCAGGCTACCCAATCCAATCATCCACGTGTAAAGCGTTCCAAGTGAAGGTTTGAGAGTCATTTCACTACCTAATTAGCTGCGTAAGGGCGCGGTACATAGCTGGAGCATTCCGAATCGAACAGATTGAGAAATCCTATACGAGCCATTCACCATATCATTCCCCATGCCCATGGATACCAGCATGCTCCTGAAGCCCCCGGTATTCGTGCACCCCCGCTTCGGTTAGAGGTCCCTAAGGTTCTATAATTCAACAAGGCCCAATGCACTGCTGTGAAACTCAACCTCTACCAAACCTGTAACCCTTAACCAAACAACACTAGCAAGTAAGGAAGCAAACATCGCGAAACGATGGGGTAAGTGCCGAGGTCCATCCGACTGATATGCAAAACTATACTATGCGTAGACTCAAGGTAAATATTTTTCCCTATCTATTTACGCGAAGAGCCGTTCTATTAGGGGTTATACTTTACCGGAGCACCAAAAAGATTTCTTCAATCCGCTCGCCCCAGCCTTCGACACGTATAATACTAGTCCTTGCCCGATCCCATTTTCAAGGGCTAAGTTAAGGGCCAATACTAAAACACTCTCCGGGACAAAAGTACAATACAGGTGACTTGAAAGTGGAATCCGACTGTGTAACAAACCTGTACCATTCCGAAAGGGTCTATTTCAGAACCAGTATTACAGCATTGGGACCCAGTTAGTAAGAACAGGATAGCAACAGTAGTCAGATAACTAACCCCCCCCCCCCTACTACAAACTATTTCAGTCTTAGCTCAGGCCACTAGCATCCACTTAATTAAGGCCACAGCCTTCCCTCGCTACCATGCATACTTCACCCAGCAGCCTCAAAGCAGTCAATTGCGAGAATCTCGCGTTTTCCAAGGTATCAAGCAGGGTTTTCGTTCCAAAAAAGCCACCTTCCTCTAGAAATAGTATATTAGAGTTCTCCGCTTAATTTCCAAATCTTGACCAGACATACATGCGTGACCGGGAATTCTGAGGTGAAATATCTGCGATGCAGTATTATTAGTTGGCAAAAATAATTAGACACCCCCAGGTAACAACAGGAAATATTTTATGTAGCTCATTAGTTTCGGCGGCTTGAAAATGGCAAAAAAGTTGTTACCCTTACTACGGTACCTAGGTGTGCTCAGTTATTCTTTTTAACCAACAATACAGATAATAATATGAAGGTCTGATAACGACATAATTATTCCAAAAGGTTCCACAGAGTTGGTACGGCCAGTTGGATTGTTTGAGTCCACAGCAGGCAAGTACCGGACGCCAGCCGGCGGGCCGCCCCAAGCCTCACCGTGACACCATGAACTATAATAATAACAAATGGGAGAACTACATTTCACATGTCGCCATTCTTCTAAATGTCTACGATACCGGTATTCAACTTATACCAGCACGACACTCATAAAACAAATCCATAATCTACAGAGTCACGTAACCTATGGGGGAGGATTGTAAATTCTCCTGTGAACAAAACCTATATACATCACACACACACACACACCCCATACATTTCCCATTCAGTTAAATATCTATGATAGATCGCTACACAAAAGTGCCCATATTACTAAAATAGGCGGTACGGATTGCCTGCTCATAGAGACCCGGTTATGTGGATCCACACTACTAGTGCTAGTATTAGTACGGTGCACAAATGACCGTCGCCCCGGCAGAACGATTTTCCTGATCTATTAAAGATTTAGCTTGTGCTTTTCGATAATATGATATGATATGATATGACATGATATGATAGCACCTGAACGCGGAACTCCAGGTTTCCAATCCCTCAGTTCTCGGGATTCCATCAAGACGGAATAAATTAACCGGGAGATTGACCGACCGATTTACTTACCGTCCACTCCACTCCACTCATCATCATGCGGAGGAGGGGGGAAAAGAGAGATCCATCTCCCAGCATGCCGGTAATCGAGTTTTTTTTTTTTCTTTTTTTCTAACAAGTCAAAAGCTTAAACCTGAGACGCGCAATTCGGAGAGCATCCCTCTCCGGATGGTTGGCTATGTGATTTCTCCACTTTAAGTTGTGTAAGGTAGTTAGTTAGTTAGTTGCTGGTGATGATGATGATGATGGTTGAGCACATGAATAATGATTCGCGGATCCTACTTTGCCGAAGAAGAAGAGTCTACAATTATAGATGAGACGGAAGAGACAAGCAGAAGAAGCACGAGGTGCGGCCGAACGGAGTCCGGAATTTACGGAGCCCGAAGCGGGAGAGTGCGGTACTGGTACTGTATCCTACAATACTCGAGTACATCACTATTCTTCTCTACCGATATTCCACGAAGCGAATCTGGCAGTTGAATCGAAAGGTCTACTACTTGTGTACTAGTATAGTACTATCCTCAAGTACTGTACTGCACAGTAGTACAGCACAGCACAAGTGCAAAGCCACAAATCGGTGAATGCCGGAATATTTTATCACAATCGCATATTTGGGATGGGGCAGGAAAAAATTGTATATTGTTAGCATAATTGGGCAGTTTGATATACTTGAAACAACGGAGAAATGGGGGGGGGGGGGGGGTGAGCATTCTTGCACTTTCCGATAGAGAAAAAGGACCCCCAGGCAGTAGCGAATATAGTGCAATATTTCACGTTATCCGATTCTTTTGCTTTCTTTCTTTCTTTCCTTTTTTCTTACTCCCCCTCCTGATAACTGTCCGGAGCGGAAAAATGATTGCTGATGAGAGAAGTTAAAACTCGATAATATTGCAGAGGGCTCACTCAGGTGGCTAGCTGTGGAATTATGCAAGAAGACAGAAATACTTTTAGGATGTGTTTGGCGGCGTGATTTTGGTTTGAAATAGTGATTTGAGATCAGGTCTTGGCAGCTTTAACCTCGGTTATCATTACTAATAACCTAGTTTTTAATTGCCAAGATATGATCCCAAATCACGATTTCAAACCATAATCACGCAGCCAAACACCTCCACAGCAAAACATCTCGGCAAAACAGTTAAGCATCGCAGCAACACAATTGATCACTCACAGTGCTAAATGCCAGCTATGGTAGCAATTGAACAAGCACAGCATTCCTTGTGCAAAAGAATCCCACACCACATCCACAAAAAAGCAAACCGTCACCACCACCGGAACCCGGTGTCACAATGTCAACCTCAAACCGCCCATGCCACCGGAGATTCACCATGAAAAATGGAACAAAAAATGTATCTCCCGGTCCCCTAAAACACATGGGCACAGCACCTTATGCACCTCCAGCTATCGTACTCACTCCCAACACCGGAGTCCCTCGGGAAAAAAAATCCCCCTTCAGCAGCGATTTTTCTCAAAGCCACAACAATCTTATTATACTCGCTATTGTGCTTTTCCTAAAGGTTGCGAAAAACTCGCTGGACAAAAGGTTGCGAATCCTTTTTTTTTTTCAGAGTTCTCTGTTTAATTAGCACTTGGCAAGCCACTGAATTTGAGAATTCACAGTATATCTGATTCTTCAGAGCGAAATTCTTAGCACGGCCCCCGGT
>Ga0307507_10007761_pt1 | contig 15306 bp, 17 predicted proteins | sample 7_EM_MG_FD_207223 | JGI IMG/M metagenome (GOLD analysis project Ga0307507, IMG submission 207223) | Populus trichocarpa ectomycorrhiza microbial communities from riparian zone in the Pacific Northwest, United States - 7_EM | ecosystem: Host-associated > Plants > Roots > Unclassified | place... | reverse complement strand
GTCCGCCAGCCCGCCACCGTCTGCTGTCACGGCAGCGACCCTAACCAGCCAACGGATTCCCCGATCGACACCACACCAGACAACAGCAAGATCAACTTACGCTAAGTGGCATTGGGTTCTAACCGGCTTTGCCACTCACGAGTGGTGACCACCAGCACAGTTGACACCAGCCGCGGGGAGACCGACCATCGAAGGATGAACCTGTCTGACAGCCAGACAGCCGGACACGAGCTGCCCCGGCGAGTGAGTGCGATGGAAGCCGTCCTGGCCTACCTGCGCCGGGCCATCGAGAGCGGCGAGTACGCCGTCGGCGACAAGCTCCCGTCCGAGGCCGCGCTGAGCAAGGAATTCGAAGTCAGCCGGTCGGTGATCCGGGAGGCGCTGCGCGGGCTGCAGGCGCTCGGGCTCACCGAGTCCAAGACCGGCAAGGGCACCTTCGTGATCGCGGCCGGGCCGGCCGAGCACCCGACGTTCGGGCCCTACTCCGCGCGCGACCTGATCGAGGTGCGCCGCCACGTCGAGATCCCGGTGGCCGGGTACGCCGCGCTGCGCCGCAGCTCCGACCAGCTCGACCTGCTCGTCCACCTGCTCGACCGGATGGACGCCGAAGCCGACAACACCGCGTGGGTCGCGCTGGACTCGCTGTTCCACATCACCATCGCGCAGGCGTCGGGCAACCCCGCCTTCGGCAAGGTCATCGAGGAAATCCGTGACGCGCTGGCGCGCCAGTCCTCGTTCCTGAACCAGCTCGGCGGCCGCCGGGAGCTGTCGAACATCGAGCACCGGCGGATCGTCAGCGCGATCGCTGACGGCTCCGAATCCGGCGCCGTCGAAGCCATGACCGCGCACCTGGAGCACGTCGAAGACGCCCTCACCAGCATCGTGCGCACCAGCTCGGAGAAGACCCCATGAACGCACCCGAAATCCGCGTCCCCGCCCACGAGCCTCTGGTCCACCTCCTGCGCGACGGCATGGTCGAGGGCGTCCACCACGGTTCGGTCGTCGTGCTCGGTGCGGACGGCTCGACGCTGTTCGCCGCGGGCGACCCGGACGCCGCGTTCTACCCGCGTTCGACGGCGAAACCCTTGCAGGCCACCGCGATGGCCCGGCTCGGGCTGAGGCTCTCCCCCGCCGGATTCGCGATCGCGTCCGCCAGCCACTCCGGCGAGCCGATCCACCTCGACGCCGCCCGCGCGGTGCTCGACGGGCACTCCCCGGACGAGCTCGGCAACCCGGCCGACTTCCCGTACGACCCCGTCGAACGCGACCACTGGCTGGCCACCGGACAGGCACCGAACCGCCTGGCGCACAACTGTTCCGGCAAGCACGCGGCGATGCTGGCGACCTGCCGGCTGCACAGCTGGCCGGTCGCCGGGTACCTCGACCCGGCGCATCCGCTGCAGCGCGCGATCGCGGCCACGGTCGAGGACCTGACCGGCCGGCGCATCGCGCGGGTGGCCGTCGACGGCTGCGGCGCGCCACTGTTCGCGATCTCGCTGCGCGGGCTCGCGACGGCGGCGTCGAAGCTGGCACTCGCCGCGCCGGACTCGCCGGAAGGCCTTGTCGCGCAAGGCATCCGTCAGCACCCGGAGCTCGTCGGCGGGACCCGTCGCGACGTCACCGCGACGATGCGGGCCGTGCCCGGCCTGATCGCGAAGGACGGCTTCGAGGCCGTCCAGGTCGCCGCGCTGCCGGACGGGACGTCGATCGCGGTCAAGATCGCCGACGGCGGCGACCGCGCCCGCCCGGTCGTGCTGGCCGCGGCCTTGAAGCTGTGCGGGATCGACCTGCCGCCGGGCCCGGATTCCCTGCGTGTCACCGGAAAACTCGCCGAACACCTCTGCGTGGGGAGCCTGTGATGACTCGTCTCGAACACGACCTGCTGGGCGACAAGCAAGTCCCCGCGGACGCGTACTGGGGCGTGCACACCGCCCGTGCCCGCGAGAACTTCCCCATCACCGGCACGGCGATCTCCGCCTACCCGCACCTGATCGAGGCGCTGGCGGCGGTGAAGGAGGCCGCGGCTCGCGCCAACGCCGGGCTTGGCCTGCTCGCACCGGACATCGCCGACGCGATCTGCGCCGCCTGCAAGGAAATCCGCGAGGGCGAGCTGCATGGCGAGTTCGTCGTCGACGTGATCCAGGGCGGCGCCGGTACGTCGACCAACATGAACGCCAACGAGGTCATCGCGAACCGCGCGCTGGAGCTGCTCGGCCACGCCAAGGGCGACTACCACGTCGTGCACCCGAACGAGCACGTCAACCTCGGCCAGTCCACGAACGACGCCTATCCGACCGCGGTGAACGTCGCCACGATCCTCGCCGTGCGCGAGCTGTCCGGGGCGATGATCGTGCTGGAGCAGGCGTTCGCGGCGAAGGCCGTCGAGTTCCACGACCTGCTGAAGATGGGCCGCACGCAGCTGCAGGACGCCGTGCCGATGACGCTCGGCCAGGAGTTCGGCACCTACGCGGTCATGCTCGGCGAGGACCGGCTGCGCCTGCACGAAGCGGTGGCGCTGCTGCACGAGATCAACCTCGGCGCGACCGCGATCGGCACCGGACTCAACGCGGCCCCGGGGTACGCCGAAGCGGCGTGCCGTCACCTCGGCGAGATCACCGGGCTGCCGCTGGTCACCGCCGCCGACCTGGTGGAGGCGACGCAGGACTGCGGCGCGTTCGTGCACCTTTCCGGGGTCCTCAAGCGGATCGCGGTGAAGCTGTCGAAGAGCTGCAACGACCTGCGGCTGCTCTCGTCGGGCCCGCGCGCGGGGCTGAACGAGATCAACCTGCCGCCGGTGCAGGCCGGGTCGTCGATCATGCCGGGCAAGATCAACCCGGTCATTCCCGAGGTGGTCAACCAGGTCGCCTTCGAGGTTATCGGCAACGACGTCACGGTGACCATGGCGGCCGAGGCCGGGCAGCTGCAGCTCAACGCCTTCGAGCCGATCATCCTGCACTCGCTCTCGGAGAGCATCACGCACCTGCGGTCGGCATGCCTGGTGCTGGCGCGGAGATGCGTCGCCGGGATCACCGCGAACGCCGACGTCATGCGCGGGTACGTCGAGAACTCGATCGGTCTGGTCACGGCGCTGAACCCGAGCATCGGGTACGCGGCGGCGACGGAGATCGCGAAAGAGGCTCTGGAGACCGGGCGCGGCGTGGCCGAACTCGTCGTCGAGAAGGGCCTTCTCCCGGCCGAAGTACTGGCGAAACTGCTGAAGCCGGAGACGCTCGCGCGGCTGCACTGAGCCAGGTACGGTCGGATCCGGAAGGGAAATCTCCACTTCGGAAGGCGGCGCGCGTGCTGGACCGACTTGTCGACAAGCTGCTCGGACTCCCCCGCGCCGAGGGCCCCGCGCCCGAGGTCACGCGCGACCTCGCCGTGCCGATGGCCGACGGCGTCCGCCTGCTCGCCGACCGGTACGCCCCGGCCGGGACCACCTCGGCGCCGGTCGTGCTGATCCGCACGCCGTATGGCCGGCGCGGGCTGCTGTCGAAGCTGTTCGGTGACACGTTCGCGCGGCACGGGCTGCAGACGGTCATCCAGAGCACCCGCGGCACGTTCGGCTCCGGCGGCGAGTTCCGGCCGTTCCACCTCGAACGCGAGGACGGCCTCGCGACCGCCGAGTGGCTGCGCGAACAGCCGTGGTGCGACGGACGGCTCGCGATGGCCGGGGCGAGCTACCTCGGGCACACGCAGTGGGCGATCGGGCCGTACCTCGACCCGCCGCTGGAGGCGATGTGCCTCGGCGTCACCGCGTCGGAGTTCGTGACGACGTTCTACCCCGGCGGCGTGCTCGCGGCGGACAACATGGTGTCGTGGTCGGCGCTGATCGGGCGGCAGGAGGAGCGGTTCGGGGCACTGCCGAACCCGGTCCAGAAGCGGCGGACGCGGCGGGCGATGTCCCATCTGCCGCTGGCCACCGCCGACCTCGCCGCGGTCGGGAAACCGGTGCGTTTCCTGCGCGATGTCACCGCGCACATGGACGACGACTTCTGGGCGATGTCCGACCACAGCGCCGGAGTCGCGAAGCTGGACGTCCCGGTGTCCATGGTCACCGGCTGGTACGACCTGTTCATCGGCCCGCAGCTGCGCGACTTCCGGCAGCTGGCCGAGGCCGGGAAGTCCCCGCGGCTCACGGTCGGGCCGTGGTCGCACGGCGAACCGGCGAGCATGCGCACGCTGATCCAGGACCAGCTCGGGTTCCTGCGCGCGCACCTGCTCGGCGACCGCACGCAGCTGCAGCGCTCGCCGGTGCGGTTGTTCCTGCAGGGCGCGGGCACCTGGCTCGACTTCGAGACCTGGCCGCCGCCTGCGACCGCGACGGCGTCCCACCTGCGGCCGGTCGGCGGGCTGGGTGAGCGCTTCGATCGCGAGGCGCTACCCACGTCGTTCGTCTACGACCCCGCCGACCCGACGCCCGCCGTGGGCGGGCCGCTGCTGACGGGCGTGACGAAGCAGCAGGACAACCAGGAGGTCGAGGCCCGTCCGGACGTCCTGGTGTTCACCGGCGAGCCGATGGCCTCCGAAGTGGACGTGATCGGCGAGGCCTCGGCGACCGTGCACGTCCGGACCGACCTCGGGCACGCGGACGTCTACGTGCGGCTCTGCGACGTCGACCGCTCCGGCGTCTCGCGGAACGTGACCGACGGAATCCTGCGGCTGCGCCCGGATTCCGCGGCCGACGCCGACGGCGTGGTGACGGCCGAGGTCACGCTCGACCCGACCGCGTACCGGTTCCGGCGCGGGCACCGGCTGCGGGTGCAGGTCGCCGGCGGGGCGTTCCCGCGCTTCGGCCGCAACCACGGCACCGGCGAGCCGCTCGCCGAAGCGGTGGACGGGAAGCCGTGCCGCTTCGAGATCTTCCACGACGCGGCCCGGCCGTCCCGGATCACGTTGCCGATCTTCGGCAGCGGAGTGTCATGAAGGGACCCTTCAGGACACTCCGCCGCGGCTCAGAGCGGGACCACCCGGTGGTGCGTGGTCACCCGGCCGTCGTCGTGCAGGTGGTGCAGCAGCACCGAGGGCAGGGCCTGGAGATCGACCGGCCAGCCCTCGGCGACCGGCCGGTCCCCGCCCGGCTCGGCCGGCAGCTGCGTGCCTGAGACGACGCCGGGTGCGATCCGCAGCGGCAGCCCGGCGAACGTCGTCGCGGCACCGCTGTGGATGTGCCCGGCCAGAAGCGCGACCACCCTGGGGTGGTGGCCGAGCAGCTCGGCCAGCCGGTCCTCGCCGGACTGCCGGATCGCGTCGATCCGCGGGATCCCGACCTCGACCGGTGGATGGTGGAAGGCGACGACCGCAGGGCCCTCCCCGTCGGAGAGCACGCCGTCGAGCCAGTCGAGGGTCGCGTCCGCCAGGTAACCCGCGCCGCGGCCGGGAATGGTCGAGTCGCACAGCGCGAACAGCACGCCGCCGACCTCACGTGCCTGGTCGATTGGTTCGTCCGAGGCCGGGAGGTCGAGCAGCCCTTGACGGAAGGCGGCGCGGACGTCGTGGTTGCCGGGCAGCACGAGCACCGGCGCCGGGTGTTTCACCAGCTCGGCGGCCCGGCGGTACTCCTCGGGCAGCCCGTGGTCGGCGATGTCGCCGGTGACGATCACGGCGTCGACTCGTAGCTCGTTCAGATACTCCATGACGGCCTCGGCGCGCTCGTCGGCACGCTTCCCGCGGTCGATGTGCAGGTCGCTCAGGTGCGCGATGATCATGGTGTGTCCTTCCCCAGGTAGGCCAGCGCTTTCACCCAGTTGCGGATGAGCACCGTGGACGCCTCGGGCAGGTTCCCCGCACGCAGGGCCTCGGCGATCCGGCGGTGCTCGTCGATGCTTTCCCCGGCCCGCGCCGCACCGCCGAAGAAGCAGGATTCGTACCGCTTGAGCAGCGGTTTCGTCTGGTCGATGAGCCGGAGCAGGTGGGGGTTCGGGCAGCGGGACACCAGCACCGCGTGCCATCGATCGTCCACAGGGGACAGTTCGCCGCCCTCGGCGAGCCCGTCGGCCATCTCGTCCGCGACGGCGTCGAGCGCGTCCGGGAGCGCGGCGAGATCCAGCGGCGAGGTCCAGCGCAGTGCCAGCGCTTCCAGCTCGCCGACGAGCGGGTAGAGGCGGCGTGCCTCATCGAGGTCGAACGGCGGCACCAGGAAGCCGCGGCCGGGCGCCGAGACCAGCAGCCCGCGGTCGGCGAGCCCGATCAGCGCCTCGCGCACCGGCGTGCGGCTGACCCCGAGCTCGCGCGCCAGGTGGACCTCGTTGACCCGGGCGTCCGCGGCCAGCCTGCCGTCGAGCACGCGGGTGGTGATTTCTTCCAGGAGGTCGCGGCGCAGCGGGGTCTTGGCCATACGAGAGTATTGCATGCAATCGAGCCCTACTGTATTCAGTAGGTATGTCTCTCCTGGAAGCCGACGTCCGCCGCGCCCGCGCAGAAACCCCTGGTTGCGCCGAAGTGGTCCACTTCAACAACGCCGGATCCGCGCTGCCACCCGCCCAGGTGACGGACACGGTCGTCGGCTACCTGCGCCACGAAGCGCTTGTCGGTGGCTACGAAGCCGCCGCCGAGGCCGCGGACCGGCTGGCAGCGGTCTACGCGTCCGCGGCGCGGCTGATCAACGCCGAGCCCGACGACATCGCGATCACCGACAACGCGACCCGCTCGTGGCAGGCCGTCTTCTACGCGCTGCCGTTCGCCGCGGGCGACCGGATCCTGACCTCACGGGCCGAATATGCCAGCAACGCCATCGCTTTCCTGCAGATCGCGCGGCGCACCGGCGCGGTCGTCGAGGTGATCGGCGACGACGAGTCCGGCCAGCTGGACGTCGACGAACTGCGCTGCCGGATCGACGAGCGCGTCAAGCTGATCGCGGTCAGCCATGTGCCCACCCAGGGCGGGCTGGTCAACCCCGCCGAGGAGATCGGCGCGGTCGCCGAGGCCGCGGGCGTGCCGTTCCTGCTCGACGCCTGCCAGTCGGTCGGGCAGCTCGACCTCGACGTCCGCCGGCTGCGCTGCGACGCGCTGTCGGCGACCGGCCGCAAGTACCTGCGCGGGCCACGCGGCACCGGCTTCCTCTACGTCCACCCGCGGCTGCGTGCCCGGCTCGAGCCCGCGATGCTCGACCTGCACTCGGCGAGCTGGGAGTCGCCGACCGAGTATGTCGTGGACCCGACGGCCAAGCGCTTCGAAGTCTGGGAGCGCGACGTCGCCGCGGTGCTCGGCCTCGGCACGGCGATCGACTACGCGCTCGACTGGGGCCTGCCCGCGATCGAGGAGCGCGTCGGCTCACTCGCCGCGACGCTGCGGGAGCGGCTCGGCGAGGTGCGCGGCGTCCGCGTGCACGACGTCGGCGCGCGGAAGTGCGGCATCGTCACCTTCAGCGTCGACGGGACCCCGGCGCCGGAGGTCAAGCAGCGGCTGGCCGCGGCGGGCATCAACACCAGCATCTCGGAGCGGACATCGGCGCAGTTCGACTTCACCGCGCGCGACCTGCCGCCCATGATCCGGGCCTCGGTGCACTACTACAACACCGAGGACGAGATCGACCTGCTGGTGCGCAAGCTCTAGCCCAGCAGCTGACGCGCGATCACCAGCTTCTGGATCTCGCTCGTCCCCTCGTAGATCCGGAACAGCCGCGCGTCGCGGTAGATGCGCTCCACCGTGACGCCGCGGACGTATCCCATCCCGCCGTGCACCTGGACCGCGCGGTCGGCGACCCGGCCGAGCATCTCGGTGCAGAACAGCTTCGCCGAGGACGGGCCGAGCTTGCGGTCCTCCCGCGAGTCGTACTTCGCGGCGGCCTCGTGCACCATCGCGCGCCCGGCGGCGAGCTCGGCATACGACTCGGCGAGCAGTGCCTGCACGAGCTGGAACTCGCCGATCGGATGGCCGCCCTGGCGCGCGGTCTTCGCGTACTCGACGGCTTCGGCCAGCGCGCGCTCCGCCATCCCGACGCACAGTGCGGCGATGTGCAGGCGGCCGCGGGCCAGCGACGCCATGGCGATGGCGAAGCCCTGGCCCTCCTCTCCGATCAGCGCGTCAGTGGACACCTCGACGTTCTCAAAGGACACCTCGGCGGTCCAGGCACCGGCCTGGCCCATCTTCGGGTCGTGCGGGCCGACCGTGACCCCGGCCGCGCCCGCGGGCACGAGCAGCGCGGAGATCCCGTGGCGGCCCGTGCTCTCCGGGTCGGTGCGCGCGAAGACGACGAACACCTCGGCCAGCGGCGCGTTCGTGATGAACCGCTTCACGCCGGTGACGCGGTAGCGGTCTCCGTCGCGGATCGCCTTCGACGTCAGCCCGCTCGGGTCCGAACCGGCCTCGGCCTCGGTGAGCGCGAAGGACGCGATGGCCTGCCCTGCGGCCAGCCGCGGCAGCCAGCGGGTGCGCTGATCGGGTGTGCCGTAGTTCACGATCGCCTGGCCGGCGATGCCGTTGTTGGTGCCGAACAGGCTCCGGAACGCGGGCGTGGTGTAGCCGAGCTCGATCGCGAGCCGGACGTCCTCGGCCATGCACAGGCCAAGACCGCCGTACTCCTCCGGCAGCGCCCACCCGAACAGGCCCAGCTCGGCGGCCTTTTCCCGGACCTGGGCCGGAATTTCGTCACGCTCGTCGATTTCCGTTTCGCGCGGCACGACCTCCTTGCGGACGAATTCCCGAACCGCGTCGAGCACCTGCCCGAAATCCTCCGCGTCCACGCCTGCTCCGTTCCCTGGAAAGTCCTGCGCTCGCACGCTACCCCGCCGCGCCGGGGTAGCGTGCGAGCAGCATCGACGGAGGGGAGCACCACCCTTGAGCACGTTCTACGCCCACGCGGACCAGGACCCGGGCCGGCTCGCGGTGCTCGCGCCGGACGGCCGCCGCGCCACCTTCGGCGAGCTCGCCGCCCGCGCGAACCAGCTCACCCACGCCGTGGGCGGGCTCGGCCTCGGCGCGGGCGACGGCGTGGTCGCGATCGTCCACAATGGACTCCCCTATTTCGAGCTGCTGTTCGCGACCCTGCAGGCCGGCATGTATTTCACGCCGGTCAACTACCGGTCCTCGGCCGACGAAATCGCTTATGTCGTCGGCAACTCCGGCGCGAGTGTGGTGATCGCCGACGCCGACATCGCGAAGTCGTGCACCGAGGCGCTGGACGAGCTGGGCTTCGGCGCCGACCGCCGGTTCGCCGTGGGCGGGGCCGAGGGCTGGTCCGACTATTCCTCCTGGGGCGCCTCGGAATCCGACGCCGCACCGGAGAATCCGACCGCCGGGCAGACGATGCTCTACACCTCCGGCACGACCGGGCGGCCGAAGGGTGTGCGGCGCGCGCTGTCCGGCCAGCCGCCGTCGCTGCACCCGATCCACCGCGACCTGCTCGCGCTGATGGACGTCCGCCCCGGCGAAGGCGTCCACCTCGTCCCGTGCCCGCTGTACCACGCGGCGCCCGGCTCGTTCGCCGTCAACGCGCTGCACGTGGGCCACAGCCTGGTGCTGATGGACAAGTTCGACGCCGAGGAGACGCTCCGGCTGGTCCAGGAGCACCGGGTGACCGACACGCACCTGGTCCCGACGATGTTCCACCGCATGCTCCGGCTGCCCGAGGACGTCCGCGCGCGGTACGACACGTCGAGCCTGACCAGCGTGATCCACGGCGCGGCGCCGTGCCCGCGCGAGGTCAAGGAACGGATGATCGAGTGGCTCGGCCCGGTCGTCCACGAGTACTACGGCGCTTCCGAGGGCCTGATCTGCGCCGTCACCGCGTCCCAATGGCTGGAGGCGCCCGGGACCGTCGGGCGCGCCCTGACCGGCGTCCGGCTCAAGGTGCTCGGCGACGACGGCGAGACGGAGCTGCCCGACGGCGAGCCCGGGTCGATCTACTTCAGCTCGTCGCACACCGAACTGGACTACCTCGGCGACCCCGGCAAGACCGCGGCGAGCCGGTCCGGGGAGTTCATCACGGTCGGCGACTACGGGTACCGCGACCCGGAAGGCCGGGTTTTCCTGCTCGACCGGCGGACCGACCTGATCCTCTCCGGCGGGGTCAACATCTACCCGGCGGAGATCGAGGCACGGCTGCTCAGCCATCCCGACGTCGCCGACGCAGCGGTGATCGGCGAGGCGGACGAGGAGTGGGGCCAGCGGGTGATCGCCGTCGTCGAGCCGGTACCCGGGGTGGCCGGGGACGCCTCGCTCGCCACCCGGCTGGAGGAGCACTGCCGCGCGGCGCTGGCCGGGTTCAAGACGCCGAAGCGGTTCGACTTCACCGAGAAACTGCCTCGGACGGAATCGGGCAAAATGCTGCGGCGGACCTTGCGGCAGGCATGAAGTCTGCCCCCGCGGGCAGCGGCGATCAAGGTAGTTTGCCGGGGAATTCCCAAGATCGAGGGGTCCTCATGCGCAAACTGACCACTGTTCTCGCCGCCGCCGCGCTGGGCGTGGCGCTGGTGCCCGCGACCGCGTCGGCGACGCCGGGCTCCGGCGCGAGCGGCACGATCATCTTCCAGAAGACGATCGGCAAGACCGACTACACGCTGCGCGAAGTCACGCTGCAGCCCGGCGGCTACACCGGCTGGCACTTCCACGACGGGACGCTGTACGCGTACGTGAAAGCCGGGACGCTGACGCACAACAAGTCCGACTGCGGCATCGACGGCGTGTACCAGGCCGGACGAGCCTTCACCGAGCCGAGCGGGCCGGACCACGTGCACATCGGCCGGAACCTCGGCACGACGCCGGTGGTCCTGGAGGTGCTGTACGTGCTGCCGGCCGGGAGCCCGCTCTCCGAGGACGCGCCCAACCCGGGCTGCGACTTCTGACTCGTGAGCGTTCCGGGCGGTGAGAACCGCCCGGAACTCTCACGAGTCCGTGAACCACCCCGCGGCGTCGAGACGGAAGGCGCTGGTGCCGACGACGGCCCGCAGGTCCGTCTCGAGCGCGCGCATCCGCTCCGCGCCCACGGTCTGCGCCCATTCCGCGCGCAGCTGATCGAAGATCTCGGCGGACCGCGTGAGCGCGTCGATGCCGTGCTCGGTGAGCCGGACGATCTTGCGCCGCGCGTCGTCCGGGTCGTCGGCGCGCTCGGCGTACCCGAGCGCCTCCAGCCGCTCGACCGTCTTCCCCGCCGCCTGCTTCGACACGCCCAGGCGGCGCCCGACCTCGGACGCGGTCGCCCCCTGCACACCGATGGCCTGCATGGCGAACCCGTACGCGGGCCGGACGTCCGGATGCCCCTGGCGCGCGAGCTCGGCGTGCAGCCGGTCGATGAGCGTGCGGAACCCGCCGAACAACAGGAACGGCAGCTCGTAGCCGGGCGCGTCGCTCATAACCCCTTGCCAAACTCGACAACCAGGTTTACGTTTTCGACAACCACGTTGTCGAGTTTACGTCTGGAGACGTCTTGTTCCCCGATCACACCCCGGAGTCTGCTCCCCCCGCCGCCCGCCCGACGATGGCGGCCACCGCCCGTCAGTTCGGCACGGTCCCCTCGGCCGTCGCCCGCCTGGCGACGTCGCCGGAAACGCTGAACGGGTTCCTCAAACTCAACGCCATCTTCGAGACCACGACGCTGTCACCGCTGGAGCGGGAAACGCTGGTCATGACGGTGGCGACCCGCAACGGCTGTCACCTCTGCGTGGCGATGCACACCGGCACCCTGCACTCGTTGTCCGCACCCGAGGCCGTGGTGACGGCGCTGCGGGCGCAGTCCTCACTGCCGGACCCGCGCCTGGACGCACTCCGGACGTTCACCCTGACCGTCATGGACACCGCCGGCGATGTTCCCCCGGAAGCCCTGGACGCGTTCGTGGCAGCGGGATTCACGCCCCGGAACGCTCTGGAAGTGGTGCTGGGCATCGGCACGTACACGCTGTCGACGTTCGCCAACCGCCTCACGGGCGCCCCGGTCGACGAAGCCTTCGCGGCGCACGCCTGGCACGCGGCCTGAATTAGCCAGTCACAACTCAATCAATTTGCCCTCAAGCCCCCGGGACGACCCGTCGACCATGCAGAAAATTTCTAACGAAATATCGGGCCAATCCGTTATGTTTCCTCTTCATAACGGATGCTCGTTCAGAGTAGCGTCGCAACCCTTCGCAACGACGGACAGGCCGTCGGCACAACTTGCTACGGAGATCTCATGACGGGTGGAACGGAGGGAGGGGGCGGCTTCCGCCTCTTTCAGCTCTGACACGACATCGGGAGAGCAGGTCGGCCGCATCACTAGCCGACCTGCTTTCTTGATCTCGGCTTCATGTCCAACTCGACACCGACGCGGGAACCGACTAGGGGATTCTTCAGAGTGAACGCGACGACGTAGTCATCATCGTCCCATCGTTCCTCAACCGTCCGGAGCCTGCGGCGAGTGACTGCGGGCTGCACGCCCGCCACATCCTTGAGCCGGATCTCGTACCTGAAGTCATTCACCTGGTTCCTGAAGAGCACGTCGTAGACCTCGCTGGACCTGGCATCACGTAGGTCCGCGGAGAACTTGGGCCAGCGCCACTCGACGGTCACGACGTCGCCGTCCGAGACAGCACCCGTCAGATGTACGTTGACGTCGTGTTTCGGCCGCCCATCCTCGGATTGCGTCCATGAGTACGTCGAAGGCGCCCGGACGTCTCGCGCTTTACCCCTGCCGTTCCGGAAGTACGCGTAATGCTTGACCCGCCGTCGCGCGCGGTCGGTCAAGAACACCGACCCATAGTAGATCGAATTCAGTTTGACGAAATGCGGTTCTGCGGCACTGACCTGCGAGAGCGCGTGCTCGACCCTGATGACACAGTCACCATTTGCCTCAACCACCACCGTTTGCCGCCACTTCTTGACACGGAAGGGGTTCTGCTGATGGATGGCGTTGACGTAGCGATTGATCATTTCAGCGTCGCGTTCGATCCTCGAATACAGCCGTCGTCGTTCCGCGATACCCAAGAGCAGGACCAGCACTGCGGCAACGGCGACCAGAGTGACACTGACGAGGCGAAACCATGTGGTGCCGAACAACGTGCTCAGAACCCCGGCGACGCCGAGGAACGTCATCACGGAACCGCCGAGCCGGCCGTAACCGTGCTCGGCGACGTAATTGTCCAGCGTTCCGATCACCCGGTCGGCCACCTGGCGCCCTCCTCCCTGACGCATTCGCCCAACTGCTCACTGTAACTCGCGGCACAGGCCATTCCTGGAGCGCTGGCCAAAAATTGATCGAGCCGAGTACCGGCTGACTTCGGCGATCACCCACGCATCTGACAAATCATGGACAAAGAGTGCGCAGACCACCCGAACGGCCTAGACAAAGCGGCGTCAATGACTACGCGCTCACCGGAATTCCCCTGCAATCGGAGAGCGACCATGCATCCTTCACGACTCGACCGGCGCCGTGCCAGCCGGACACCTCAAGATCAAATCGCCCTCCCACACCGGGCCGTGCCACTGGATTCGGTGCGAAATTCTCAAACTGGGAGGAACCATGCGACGTAACCTGCTCACCCTCGCCGCTGCTGCCGCGACCTCGCTCGTGGCCACCCTCGCCGCGGTGACTCCCGTGTCGGCCTCGGAGCGGGACCACCAGGTCAACGGAGCCAACATCCGCGTGGCGGCCGACCCGTACTCGACAGTCATCGGGCTGGGTCACCGGCTGCGCGGTGGGTGCCAACGTCGCCGGCATCAACGATCTCCCGGCCCTGCTGATAGCCGCGAAGGCCTCCTTACCGGCCGTAAGAGCCGGTAAGGAGGCCTTCACGGACCAAACGGTGGGCGCAGCAGGGTTCGAACCTGCGACCGCTCGGGTGTAAGCCGAGTGCTCTTCCGCTGAGCTATGCGCCCGGGTGGCGGCCCCGGAAGGGCCGCCGGGAAAAGATCAGGCCAGTTCGGCCACGGCCTTCTTCCAGCCCTGCTGGTCGCGCGCCTCGCCGGGCGCGTTGACCTCGGCGAAGCGGACCACGCCGCCGGTGTCGATCAGGAACGTGCCACGGACGGCCAGGCCGGCCGCCTCGTTGAACACCCCGTACGAGCGAGCCACGTCGCCGTGCGGCCAGAAGTCGGACAGCAGCGGGAACTGGTAGCCCTCCTTCTCGGCCCACGCCTTGAGCGAGAACGGCGTGTCGACCGAGACCCCCAGCACCTGGACGCCCTTGTTGTCGTAGTCGGCGAACTCGTCACGGAGCTGGCACAGCTCGCCGGTGCAGATGCCGCTGAAGGCGAACGGGTAGAAGACCAGCAGCACCGGCTTGTCGCCCCGGAAGGACGACAGCTGCACAGGCTGCTTGTTGTAGTCGTTGAGCGTGAAGTCAGGGGCTTCCGAGCCGACCTCGACGGTCATACCGCGTTTCCTCTCCCGTACGGACACGTGCTTCCACGACAACCCTATCGTGTCATCCGGACGGGGCTGTTCAGCGCTGCTTCGAATTCGACTTCGGCGACACCAGCCTGGTGCCGGCCCACGCCGGGCCGACGCTGATGTTGGCTGTCTGGGCCAGGCCGACCTGCGGCACCGTTTCGGCGATTTCGCTCGGCTCGACGTGCCCGGGCTGTCCCGTCTTGGGGGTCAGCACCCAGATCACGCCGTTGGGTTCCAGCATCTCCCGGGCGCCGATCAGGGCATCTCCCAGGTCACCGTCGTCCTCGCGCCACCACAGCAGGACGACGTCGACGACTTCGTCGGCGTCCTCGTCGAGGATGTCCCCACCGGTCTGCTCCTCGATCGCCGCGCGGACGTCGTCATCGACGTCCTCGTCCCAGCCGATCTCCTGGACGACCATCTCGGGCTTGATGCCGAGCCTCTCGGCGACGCTGGTCTGATCAGCGTCTCCCGCGGCGACCACTGTTTCCACTCCTCCAACTTACGACGGAGCACGGTGTCGGCGGATTCACCTGAACCCGCAGGCCACCACACTCGGCTACTCGGTTGCCGATAGCGAACACTGGTGACGCCCAACGCGCAACCGTCCACACCGGATCTTTCGCAACTCGTGTCGCAGGATACGGGCCGCGACCGGCCCGCGCGACGCAGTTCGGCAGGTTCTGCCGACGGCACTGACGAGCTCGCGGGACCACTCCCCTAGGCTGGCATAGAAACGCGCGCGCGATACAGCGGCGCGCTGGGAGTGGTTCGATCGGGTCGGCGAATGTTACCGAGGAGTAGCGGTGCGGAAGCCGGTCCGGGCGACGACGATGGAGAGTCGACACCCCGCGTACGAGCAGCACCGGCTACAACTTTTCGCAAGGAGACCCCTTGGCCCCGCAGAACGACGGCGCCTCCGGCAAGGAGACCCCGGCACGCGTCCGCGTCATCCGTGACGGACTGGCGGCGCACCTGCCCGACATCGACCCGGAGGAGACCGCCGA
>Ga0307507_10007760_pt1 | contig 15307 bp, 8 predicted proteins | sample 7_EM_MG_FD_207223 | JGI IMG/M metagenome (GOLD analysis project Ga0307507, IMG submission 207223) | Populus trichocarpa ectomycorrhiza microbial communities from riparian zone in the Pacific Northwest, United States - 7_EM | ecosystem: Host-associated > Plants > Roots > Unclassified | place... | reverse complement strand
AGTATATACTATTATATAGCCTACCTAGAATAGTAGGCATATACGCTGCATATGCTAAGTATATACTACAGTATAGTCTGCCTATAGAATAGTAAGCATATACGCTACATATGCTAAGTATATACTATAGTATAGCCTGCCTATAGAATAGTAAGTATATACGCTGCATATGCTAAGTATATACTATAGTATAGTCTACCTTATAGAATAGTAAGTATATATATAACGTGTCCCACTGTCACGGGACTGCCCGCGATACGCGCTACGCTAGACACGTAGCTTTCCTTTCCTTATTTAATATCGCTTGGCAGATAGTTTATCCGCCCCAATTGCCCCTATATAGGTTCGCCCGCAGCTGTATTCTTATTAAGCTCTCTAGCAATCCTCTTAAGTCTCTACAATAGCCGTATGTAGCTATCAATTCTATAAATCTAATGCTTGTTTATCTAGCGTTTGCATGTAATACATCGTCATCGTAACACCCACCTTACATTACTATACAGCTAAAAAGATAGTAGTTATCGCGAATATATCGTACCCACGGCGGGACCTAATATATATACTCTTATAATATACTTACTATTCTATAAGGTAGGCTATACTATAGTATATACTTAGCATATGCAGCGTATATACTTACTATTCTATAGGCAGGCTATACTATAGTATATACTTAGCATATGTAGCGTATATGCTTACTATTTTAGGTAGGCTATATAATAGTATATACTTAGCATATGTAGCGTATATGCCTACTATTTTAGGTAGGCTATATAATAGTATATACTTAGCATATGTAGCGTATATGCCTACTATTTTAGGTAGGCTATATAATAGTATATACTTAGCATATGCAGCGTATATGCTCACTATTCTATAGATAGACTATATAATAGTATATGCTGAGCATATGCTAAGCATATACACCTTAAATATTATATAATATTATTTATTTACTAAATACTTTAAATTCTAAAACAATTAATTTTTTGTATATGCGCTGCATATGCATAAAGCTCGGCGTGGTCTGAAGCTGATCGTGGTCCGAAGCTGGTTTGCGAGTTCGGACCACGTTGAACTTTTAGACCACGCCGAGTTTTTTGCGGACCACGCCGAGCTGTAAGCCCCAGCGGGTTAAGGGATAAAAGCTAAAGAGCACCTGACGTCACATATTCCGTTTATTTGAAGTTAATTTAAAGTTATCAATTAACGCACAAGCATTTTTGCCAATGGAGGTGGATGTCGAAATAAAACGAAACTTTGTAGACGGATTTTGTATTAACTCCATTTGGAATGTCCCTTGTTTCAAGTTAGAAGATGCACCTACGAACATTGAAAACAACTGGCAAGGTGCCACAGCCACTCATACTTATATCGCAATTACCGCGCAAGTGCTCTCCATGCCAGGCTGTAAAGAAGTCAAACAGGAATTATTTTGAGCGCGGGTCATGGCCAAGTGGTTTGTTGGTAACCTGTGATTTTTGCGCGCACTTGTGGAACTTTAGGAGTTACATCAGTCCTTGGTCAAACAACTGATGTTTGAAGCTCTAACTGATTAATTAAATACGTCATAGATCTGACGAAGCTGACGACGGCTTCTTGATGTATATACAGTCCTTTTTTCTTCATAGATCAATCCACACACGAGTCCTCATTTCTGACCTGATATGTCCGGCTGACACCCCGAGGCTACAGACTGAATGGATTTCTCGGGCCTCTGCAGTGGATCTTGTCGACACGTGGCGCTGAACTAGCCATTTTTGTTATAATCAGTCCGTTCAAAGCGAATGAATTGCTGTCACTTTTTCGTCTGCACGAAGCGGTCACACTACATTTGTACACACCCCACGTCAGCGCATCCATTCCTTCTCTCAAAGATCTAGCCTTCTGTCCTATCTCGTCAGTCCACGAGAATTAGATGATTCCAAAAATCGGTACTCAAATTAACCTCTTCGCTCAGTGTAAGAGATGGATGGATTGGATCTAGATCCAAATCCAAATCCATCAAATCCATCGGATCTGGATCAAGATCCAAACTTGATCCATTCTTAGGGCACGTTCAATAACTTTTTGGACACTGCTAGCCATACACCCCCTAAATAATACGCGTAGACTCCCCAATTAATACGCATATACCCCCTACCTTATTTGGTTTAGACGCTTCCTCATTAAGTTAGAATATCACGTGCGTTTAATTTATTTGCGCCTATATCACAAAAATTAAAGCTAGTATTTCACTTAAATACTAAGGGCTCTCTACAAATAGATCTATTAACGCAATTAGTAATTATAGAGCTAGATATAGAGTTAATTAGCCAACTGCCGCAATGCTCTATAATTATAGGCTCTTGGATGCAAAGCAAAGGTGTTAATTTAGGTCCCACTAGGCGCAGGCGCAGGCGCGGGCGCGGGCGTGGGCGCAAAGCAGAGGTGGCAGCACCTAAATTTGGTTTGTGCAATGCCTTATAAAGCACTACACAATTTAATTAATTAACTCAGGCACAATCCAAATTTAGACTCTACTACTTATACTATAACTAAAATTACAACTTAATCATAAATCGTGATATTGCAATTATAAAACTTACATAGTGCGCACTTTGATTTTCGTGATGTAGGTGCAAATAAGTTAAATATATGTAATATTCCAACTTAATAAGGATGCATTTAACTTAATAAAGAAGCATCTAAACTAAATGAGGTAGGGGGTGTATGTGTATTAATTGGGGGGTATACGCGTATCATTTAGGGGGTATATGGCTAGTAGTATCCAAAAAGGTATCGAACGTGCCCTAAGAACGGATAAAGTTTGGATCTAGATCCATATCCACGCCACCAATGGATTAGGCGTGGATTAGTGGATTAATGGATCCCGATCCAATCTCGATCCATCCATCTCTTACACTGTCTTCGCTGATCCACTATATAGAGGAGTACATTGCTCTTTGCCGCTTTCTGGAGTAGGAGTTAACCAAGCCTGACTGATGATCGCGGTTGAGCATGTGGCTTTTGTACTATAGTGTCGACCTGGTGCCGTATTTAGGTTAGGTCAGGGGTGCCTGTGACTCATCCACCGTGTATATATAATCTCTTTTCTTCGTAGATCAATCTACACGAGTTCGTTTGACACATAGTCCCATGCAGAGAATGAGAAAGTTTAACTGGGGGGTCTGAATTTTCACTAAACTTGAGCCCATCTCCCCAACGAACAGCTTGTGACAAGGGATTACATCAAGCAAAGACGCACTTAAGCAGTTGCGGAGCGTATTAATTACTTCGAATGGAGAATTGGGGGAATGGAATTGTGAGAAAGATAGGTTGAATTCTGTTAGCTTTTGGCTTGGCTGAAGAAAGATGATTGGATAGACGCCATTGTTGACCCTAATTGGCACCAAAAAGACAGGTCCTTTTGGCAGCGCCAATTAGGACAATATACAGCCTCAAATTCCGGTCGACGGTCATTGACTGTCGATTCTAGGATATCTAAGTGCTGAAAAACTCCCAATCCTTCAGCATTTCCATCTCCAAGTCTCCCCAAGTCCTTTTCCTGCACTTTTGGCTAAATATTGCCTCTGACTGCCGTCCCCGACAGTGTTGTTCAAAGATCTTTTGCCTGTGAATCACCGCAAAACCTTTAGCTAGGTCGTCGCTACACTATATATGGAAACTAAGACAGAGATATTACTCACACATTCGACGACCAACTACTTTGCTCATCTAACCCAGGTCCTGCCTCTGAAGCCGAGATCGGCTGTCCATGTCTCGTAAATCGGACGTTGTTCACCTGCCCCATCGCGCTAACCAGACTCTTTACCACGAACGCCACCTCCGTTGTGCGTACTTTTCTCACCTCAACATTTAATTCTGCCAGCATCAACTCCTTTAACAAATCCCGAACCAGACATCGCCAAAATTGCATCTGTGGGTTGAGCGGCGGTTCTAAAACTTCAAAAACTTTATCAGGAACGAACCAGCGTACGCAGTGGGTCAGCGCAGTGGAGTCAAAGGCGAAGGAGAGTTTGCGGATGTGGGCGCGATTGGATGGACCAATACGGTAGAGGAAGTCTGTCAGGTGTTGCTGCGTGAAACAGAACGAGGTTGTGCGGTAGATCCAAGGAATTGTGTGGCACGTGATGGAATTTGAGAGTTTAAAAAGAGTTGATACAGGGCATTTAGGATCTGAGAACCACGTAAAGGTCAGCGTGTCGAGATGTTAAGAGCTTTTGTAGTTCGATGAATGACCGAGAAGAACGCGAATGTGTCAAGGCTTGAGCTCATTTACCGATTAATGAGGATAGGCAAGTATCACGGAGAACTTAGGGAGGAGCGGTTTTACGGAAGTTTCGAACCCGAGTGAGAGAGGAGAGAAGTTTTGGTATATGAAACAATGCTTCAGCTCCCCTCACCCTCAAGGCGAATGAACCTGATTTACCGCATTGTTACATTCGGAACACCCCAGTGCATGTGATAGATAAACCATGAAAGTAGGCCTTGATTGTCGTCTAGAATGGTGGAGATTTATCTACTTACCATTAACAGTGTAAATTTTTTTCCCAGGTGAAAACGATTCCTGTCTTTCTACTGCCAACGCTAGAATCTTCTGCTGCAGCTCTATTGGGAGCCGTCTAAAGCAGCCAAAAATTGGTCGAATAGTCACCCAGTCGGAATTGCTCGAGTCATCACTGGTCGAACTCGTCTTCTTTGGCCCAGTCCTCAGCTGGTAGTGGCGATACTGGTGTAGCATAATTCCCTGCCTTCGCTGCAGTGCCGTAAAGTGCCTTGCAAACCAGTCTTTCTCGCACTCCCATCCCGATCCGGCGCGCATAACCATGCGGTAGTGGCCATTACTGTTGAAGAGTCGGACTTGGACTTGAATAGATGGCGGTGTTCCGTAAGTCAGGTCAGGCCGAATTTCACAGAGTATCGGTTGGCCAAGGCCGTATGAGGCCGTAGGGTGTAGGGGGGATATTTGGCCTCGAAAATTGCAATAAGTTTGTCGGCAACAGGACCATGATTGTAGGTGGCGGATGAATTGGCGCCTTTGTTGGCGTTGAGTGAGAGGAGATTCCATTTGTAGTGTATCTACCGACATTCTTCGGACCAATGGGCCGTTGTAACTTATATAGAGCCTCTAAAACAGCAATTTGACTTGATGGAATAGAGAAAATGTTGAATGGAGAAACGTAACTTCGTAGCTAATTGCTCCGCTCTCCTACGCTTGAGGTTGACCTTGTTCAGTGTCCAGAGCCTTATAACGTTGGAGTATTCTAAAATCTACAGTTCATATACCGCCTTTTTTGCTATGAGTGTACGGAGTTCTTAGGAGGACCACTTCTGAAGAGGAAAGAGCTGTTCTGAAGGTTTCGAGGCAAGGCTGAATTACTGACTCGCGGAACGCCACAAAAGGCGCCTAACTTACAGGAACCTTTCTGTCACCACGCTCAGAGCGCAGAAGATAAGAATGCAAAGATCATTTGGCCGAGTTGCAGAGGGCATTGCAGCCGTGTGAACTGATGACAGGTTTTTAAAGTACACGACGGCGCAGGCAGACAATCACATTACTAGTGCCAAGTAGGCAAGAAAAGGAATTAAAGCAATGTAAGCGGAGATGCAGGGTATATAGCTAGGCATTACCCTGATCTGAAGTCTGTACTGGCTACTATACCTGTAGGTTGATCAGCTTTAGAGGTGAGGCGGAAAAGCATTGACGCTGTTGCCTGTCGCCTGTCGCCTGTCGCCTGTCACTTGTTGGCTAGTGGGCCTGGTCATGAGGCTAAAGGCCCCCCCTTAAGCCCAATCTCTTTGTGGTAATTTAAAACCGATCCGGTTTTTAGGCTAAGCAGCCTATGCTGTATAGTAAGAGTATGGACCATAAAGGCTGCATATAGGGAAATTTTGCTAGGCGAGGATCCATCCTAGACCATGCCCTTATTAACCAACTAGCTTCTTCCAACTCCTCTCCTAGTAGTCGTAATATCATATTTAAAGCGTCCGTAACACCTAAGGGCTAAACTAGCCCTTTTAGACGTCTAGCTCTAGCTAGATTGTTAATAGTAGTATATTAGGGGGGGCTATACTTACCCTACAAATCTTAAAGCAGCCTATCTGCGGTATATAGCTAGCTATTATCTATATAAACTCCTACGGTAGCGAGTTTAAGTAGTAGCTAACTATCTACTTCTGGTTCTACCTACTAGTGCATCTAATCTAGTTCTTACTAACCCCTTTTAGCTCTACTGTCTTAGCGCTAGCGCTTTATCTAATATAGGTTTTCTTCTATAAGAAGACGCTAATATATTAAAATGCCTTAGCAACCTACTCCTGCTATAAGTTATATAAGAAGGCCACCTTATAGTCCCTAGCGCTGCTCTTAATTAGGCAAATATTATACTATACTAACCACTTACTAAAGTCTAGGAACGGCTTATTATTAAGGTCCTAGTAATATAGGAGGTAGAAAGCTAGCCTACTAAGTATATAAATAAGCGGCTTCTTATTATATAGAGCCCTAATAGTCCTAAGGTAGCTATACTAGTTCTGCTTACTAGTGTATATAGTAAATATTAGGGGCATATAGTGTATAGGGCCTTCGCCCTTAAACTTAAAGGTAAATAGGTCTAAAATCTTAGTAAAGTGCCTATTGCTACCGCGGGTAAGTATATAGTAGCCTAGTAGGATATCTATAAGTATATAGAGGTAGTATTTTAGTAAGGAGTCTCTATAGGCCTATAGCTGGCGGCAGATGTTCTTAAACTCATTCTCTGTATATCTATTAAGCAGTATATCTCTACCCTTATCCACAAACTAGTCCTTTTCCTACTAGGCGTCCCTCTATTATAGAATCTTTAGGTACTCCCTAATGTTATCCTCCTATAGGGACTAGTGACTATTTATCTCTATAGCCTTCTATGCCTAGTAGAGGTTTATTAGGGCTATAATATAGCTATAAACTAAGCGCTAGGAGAGCCGTGTCTTATCCTAGGGTACGTTATTACTAACCTTATAGCTTTTTGCTTTTAGTAGCCGGCCTATAACCTCCTTAATAAGGAAAAGGAGTAGTTTTTTTTCTATAACAGTATTACTATTATAGTACTGCTTCTTCTTGCAAAAGGCCTAGAAAGATATATATTAGCTATAAGTATACTACTCCGCAAAGCACCTAGCTACCTACCTTAAACTCCTTCTACTTTAGCTTATAATTTAGAGATATGTTTTTAGGCCTCTTAGCACATAAAAGTAAGGATACTCTACGCGTTAGTGCATAGTTTGGCATTATTCGCGACGTTAATCTTTATATAACTAATTAATGCCATTTTTAAGATAGGACGCTACTAGAGAATTGGCGCCCTAAGGGAGGGTTCTTATTTTTTTATATATATACAGACGTAGACTAAAAAGAGGTAGAGAAAGTATACCTACCCTACCTACTAGCCACCTAGCAACGCGCATAAGTGACCTTGCCGTATAGGGTAAATATATAGGCGTATAGCTGGGCCAATAGGCTAATAGTACGCGCGTATTATCGACTTAATTAGTGGGGGTAAAGATATTTAAAGATGTTCACAACTTGGCTATAGGCTTAGCCGTTAATATTCGCGAATGTTGATGGGGGTTATATATGTTACATACGGCTTAGCGACTTATTAGGCGCTTAGCTAAGCCGTTAATACTAATAGTATATCTACGGTTCGTTTTATATGGCTAAATTAGCAGCTAAGTTATAATTTAGCAGGTAGGAGGCCCGTATACTTAGTGGCATATAGATATTACCCTATGTCCACAATTAATTTTCAATTACTAGTAATGCTGCGCTCTTAATACCTGTTAAGCGCTATATATAGAGCTAGCTAAGAGCTCTCTGCTTATACTAAAGTGGCAAGAATTAGCCATAGGTTAATAAAGATATTTATATTTTAAGTTGGGCGCTACTATTATATAAGCACCCCACTAAACTTATACTGTACTAAAATAAGTACCTAAGGGGCTATAGATAAAGGCTTTAATAGAGAACTTCTTATATACTATTTTAAAGCTTTTCTACCTACTTAAAGCTGTTTATAAAGCTAATTTAGTGTTAGCAACTCAGTCAATCGAGGCACGAGCACGGGAAGAAGGACGCGCAAGCCTGTACGATTGGATTGTCTATAAACGAGGATCCAAAGCTAGAGAAAGGAAGGAGAAGAATAGCAGCGCCGCTCGATATTTATGCGGTCCTCGAGTCACGTGACTCGCGTCTACCATAATCCACGTCTGCAAAGATCCACCGTTTTCCACTAGCGCCGTAATATTATCCCCCCCTCCGAAAAAGCCTGCCCTTAGGCTTTGTATGTCCGTATTATATCCGTGGGGTATTCTTGTCTTTATGCTCAATAGGCAGCCTATCGTCTTTACTATACTAGCACTCCATCCACTCGTTAAGGTACTTCAGGGGTCCGGGTTTGTTAGGGTATTAGTTATAGAATTCTTTAAGCTTTTGGGGGCAGCCTATAAAGTTCCAGGCGGGGTACCAGGTTGGGTCTAGATTATAGCCTTTCTATTAGACACGGTATTATAGCGTTCCTCGTACTAGTTTATAAGCTAGTATTTCATTAACTTCCCATTCATCGTCGCCATTAACTTAAATTGGCAGGGGAGGCTCATTCTTTTGTCCAGGTAGTAGGTTATTTACAGCCTTCCATAGCTTATTTGGCAAAAAGATAGGGTAAACCTTAATTAAGTCTAGGAGCTTAACCTTATATAAGTTGCCTTCTTTATTAAGGATCTTATACGGTCCTGCCATCTTATAGTCTAGCTTGCGGCTAGGCCGTTCTATCTTCTAGTTCTTTGTTATAACCCAGACCCTATCGTCCATGGTAAAGTCAGGCTCGCGCCTATACTTATTTGCCTGCTATTTTATCGATTTCTGGGCCTTTTCTAGGTTCTTATAGGCTACCGTCCAGGCTTCTTCTAGGTGTTTGGCGTATTGCTAGGCTTCCTCATAAGATAGTTTTTCGCGTACGGTCTATGGGCCTTCTGGTCTATTCCAGTTAAAGCTAGTATAGGGTAAATATCCTATTTCTAGCTAAATAGGTGCAAACCCCGTGGAGTCATAGGGTAGGGTTGCCTAGGCGTAGTCTATTAGGGGTAGTAGTTCGCCCTAGTTATTCTAAAAGTAGTTAACAAAGGGCCGGAGTCTCTAGTCCAGGTATTAATTTACAATCTCTATCTAACCGTCTGTCTGGGGGTGGTATGCTATAGAAAGCTTTAGCTTAATGCTGAGGATCCAAGTAAACTTATTCCAGAAGGCTGATATAAACTGCGGCCTATAGTCGGATACAATAGTATCTAGTAGTCCGTAAATTTGGTAGACATAATAGATATATAGTTAGGCTACCTCCTTAGCATCAATATCCTTATAACAGGGGATTAAGAACGGGCGCTTGCCAAAATAGTTAACTAAAATCATTACTATATCATATCTATCACGGTCTGTAGGCAGCTCATAAAAGTCTATAGAGATATACTACTAGGGGCGTTCTGGTATTAGAAGTGGCTTTAATAGTCCTAGGGTCTTATCTCGCGGAATTATAGACCTACGGCAGTTATTGCAGTTCTATATATAGCGGTTAATGTCCGTAACCATTCCGGGCCAGTAATATCGGTTACCAATAATTTTACGGGTCTTATTCTTTTTAGGGTAGGCCGTAGAGACCTAGGCATATACTTCAGTAATAAGCTAAGTCCATAAGTTCTATTCCTCTACTACTACTAGCCGTTCCTAATACTTAAGTAATCCGTTTTCAAGGGACTAGGGGCTAGTAACGTTCTTTACCTTCTTACAGTACTCCTGTAGAGAAGAGGCTATACGGTTTATCTACAGCAATTTGTCAATAAGGTCAAATCCTAAGGGGTCAATAGGATATATCTTGGCGCCCAAAAAGTCTATACTTAGTTCTGCCTGTATCTAGGGGTTAAGGTGCTCTGGTTATAGTAGTATCTGGGTCCATAATAAGATCTTTACAGCCGTCTAGTTACCTAGGTCCTATTCACGCCTTATAAGAGTATCCGCACGGTTTATAGCGCCTAGTCTATACATAATTAAGAAGTTAAACTAAGATAGGATATCCGCCTAGCGTGCCTATCAGGCCATAAGAGCCTTAGTTGTTATAAAGTATTCTAGGGCCTTATAATCTAAAACTACCTTAATAGGCTTAGGGGTCCCCTCTAGCTGCGCACGCTAGTGCTAAAAGCTAGAGATAATAGCCAGCATTTCTTTATTATGGATGTAGTAGTTTAGCTTAGCATCTATTATAGTCTTTAAATAGTATGTAATGGGGTGCCATTCTCCGTCCAATTACTTCTGGGAAAAAATACTAGCTATTACGCTATCTAAGGCATCTGTTTCTAGCATCAAGGGCCGTTCTAGGTCAAAGTAGGCGAGTAGAGGAGCCGATACCAGCCGTTTTTTAAGCTCATTAAAGGCCTGCATACATATAGCGTTAAAGTAAAAGGGCTGGTCTTTCCTAGTAAGGCGGTTAAGAGGCCAGGCGATCCTACTATAGTTCTTAATAAAATGTTGGTAGAAGTTACAGAAACCTAAAAATAATTATACTCCCTTTATAGTCCGTAGGGGTGTCCACTGGTCAATTGCGGCCATTTTCTCTAGGTCGGCCTCAATTCCGTCCATACTAACAATAAACCCTAGGTACTTTATACACTTAACACTAAATTCCAACTTCTTAATATCGGCCTGGAGACCAGCCTCACAGAGCTGTTATAGGACTTTATGGACATGCTCCTCGTGTTCCAGCTCGTTTTTAGAGTAAATCATAATATTATCTAGGTAGGCCGTATAGAAGTTATTAAGGTAGTCAAAGAGTACATCATTTATATACCGCTGGTATATAGCTGGTCCGTTAGTTAGTCCAAAAAAAAGTACCTTGCATTTATACGTTCCGTAATAGGTCCAAAATATAGTAAGATCTACAGATCCAGGGTCTATTCTAATTCAGTAAAAGGCCTGGCGGATATCAAGCTTTATAAAAACCTTAGCTCTACTCATTCGGGCCAGTATCTCATCGAGTAGGGGTAGTGGATAGCGGTCCTTGCGGGTTATATTGTTTAGCTTATAGTAGTCGATATAAAAACAAAATCCTCCGTTTAGCTTTTTAACAAAGAGAATTAGTAAGGCAAAAGGGACTTAACTACTAGGCTCAATAAAGCCCTTATCCAGGTTCTCAATAAGATATTACTTTATAGCCTATAATTCGGCAGTAGATTGCTAACAAAGGAGGCTATAGCTAAGGGTGTTTTCCTTATCTGGCTCAATCTCGATCTTGTGGTCGTACAGTCAGTAAGGCGGAAGCATATCAGATACTGCCTTTAAGAATACGTCCTTAAATTTCTGGTGTTAATAGGGTAGTTTTTGTTCTACTAGCTTCTTATCCGTAAGCTCGCCTTCCTGTCCGCTAAGCTCACTTTCCTTTTCCTTAATTATTCAATCAATTTTATATAAGCTAGTGGTAAAGGCAACGGTATTAGGTTAGACCAAGTTCTAATAGAATCCTATGGCGCTGATGCAGCAGATATTAACTAGGGGAAGGTCTGTAGGTTTCTTTACAGACTTTTATTAGGCCGTATTTTATGGTATAGGGTTTATAGTCTTCCTCAGCTTACATTCCATTTTCCATAAGTTATCCTTCCAGTCTATTAGTTTAGTATGGCGTTTGGTATTCCTAGCCTTCCTTCATAGCTGCGTAGGGCCTAAGTTCTCTATAGGGGACTTGGCTAGGTTACTACTGATTTCCTAGGTCTCTGGTACGGGTGGCGTAATATAAGTAGTCTGGGGGCGGCGTAGTATACAAATCCGTTACAGATCAAGCTGTACGTCCTTCTCAAAAGCCTAGTCTCTACGCATAGCATTAGCTTAGTAGATGGTATTAATCTAGGGCCGTATAAGGTTCTCCATTATAATACTAATTTCTTTTATAAAGGAAGGGGTCAGGGGTAGGGATTTAGGCCAGAGGAGCTGTCTATTCCATATATTGAGCTATAAGCCTAAATAGGCTAGCCATTTTCTTCCTAAGATTATATCATGGCTTCCTAGGTCCGTAATAAGAAAGGGGACATTATACTACCTTCATCCATTAACACGGAGGTGGATCCATAAGATAGTCATAATAGGTGGCCCTATTCTTCCGTTGTACCCGCGAATAGGAACTGGTTTAGGCAGTTCCTTAAGGGGCGCATTTAAAAATTCGGCCAGCTTTACGGCGCACTAAGTGTCTATTAAGGCAAAGGCATTCGCTCCAGAGTTAGCTAAAGCAGAGGTTAAAACTTAATATCCATTACAAAATAAAGTACAAGGGATAGTACAGCTTCTTCCACCAACTAGCCGACCCAGATTAATATATAACATATCGATCCCTTTTAACCCTAGAAAGGAGTCTTTCTCTAGGGTTCCTCTTTTTCCAACTCCGCACTGTCCTCCTGTATTAACAGAACCTCGTCCGTTTTTGCCTTTGTCGGGCAGTTCTTGGCGAAGTGGTCCTTCTGGCCGTATAAGAAGCAAGCCCCTTAATTACTAAGGGCCTGTCTACAGGGGTCGCTGTACGTAGGCCAAGCATACGCCGGACCCGCGGCAGGGCTAGCTGCGCGGCTAGCTGCTAAATTGATGGCGGGCTGTACGGCTAGTGCCATAGGAGTTGCTAATTGTGCTAGGGCACTACGGGCCGTTCTTATAGTGCTTATAGTCTGGTTTAAAGAGTTTCTAGCTTTGTACCACTTAGCTTGTGCCTTAATTCGACAAAGGCCTTAATTAATAGCCAGGCAGTAGTCCGTAAGTACCTTTAGCGTCTATACAGTAGTAAAAACTGGCAGTACGGCGCGCTATAGGTCTAGGGTGAGCTTGTTAAAGAGGTCTAGCATTAGGTCTTTATAGGGAATTTAAGCTTAGCCGGCTAGGTACAGAAAGCGGGTCTAAAAGGCCGAAAAGGTCTCTATCGTTTTTATATTAAGGGCTTTATAATCAAGGCGGGCGTTCTATATCTTAAAGGGGTCCTTATAAATAGAAGACAGGTGGTCAATTATCTCTTCTCCAAAGAGGAAGGGGTCTGCTAAGTCCTAGGCATATTGCGGACGTAGATGCGTCTATACGTCCCCACCAGTACGGCCGAAGACGTAGGCCATTTTAGCTTAAGCAGTAGGGAAGTGGTCCGCATTAACTTTGAGCTTGTCTTGCAGTTAAAGCTTCCAATTGTTAAACATAGGGTCAGTTCCGTCCGTAAGCAATAGGGGGTCCGCAACCTTCGCGGACCACAACAATGCTAATGCTGTACGTTGGGCTAGGGCCTTAAGGACCATAGCAAGTCTATAGGTGTCTAATAACTCCTTACTAGGTGTAGGGGTGTCTCTAGTTTCAAGCAGCTCTTAAAGCCGTTCGATTTCGGCATTAGCTGCTGTAAGTTCTTCCTAGGGGGTCAAGACGGCGACTGTTTCACCATTAGAGGTATTTGCAGGTCCTGCAGCGGCTTTACCAGCTGCTGTATTTCTTGGCATAACGGTAGGGGTATTGGGTAATTTCCGGTGTTTGTTTATTTTCTAGGGGTTCTGGTCTATACGTGTCCTATTCTCAGGTTTCGCGTTCTGTTTATGTTCTTTTGGTTCTATCCTATCCTTAGGGTCCTATTCTATTCTATTAGTGTCCTTTAGGTCCTTTTCTGTGTCCTTGTCCTGTTCGTAGTTTGTAGATATTTTTAAGTTCCTTCTCAGGAAAGAAGAGTAGTGACGAGCTTTGGATAATGTTAGCAACTCAGTTAATCGAGGCACAAGCACGGGAAGAAGGACGCGCAAGCCTGTACAATTGGATTGTCTATAAACGAGGATCCAAAGCTAGAGAAAGAAAGGAGAAGAATAGCAGCGCCGCTCGATATTTATGCGGTCCTCGAGTCACGTGACTCGCGTCTACCATAATCCACGTCTGCAAAGATCCACCGTTTTCCACTAGCGCCGTAACATTTAGTAAGCACTATATCTACTCCTGCTGTAGATTAACCTACTATATAGCCGCTTCCTTACTAACTATTTAGGCCTATATAACCCACTTAATCTCCTTAATAACCTTAAGCTATAGGGAGTACTACTAAAGCTTATTCTGCTAGCCTGCTATTTACTGCCCTATTTAGAATCTAGCACTACTATAAAAGGATTACCTTTAAGCTCTTTAGTCTACTTACGCCAAAGGGCCTATATAGACTTTACTACGCGGCATATATAATATATAGGCGGCTGCTTAGACTTAGGCCCTTGCTACGGCTACGGCTATAGCTATAGTTATAACGGCGCTAGTAAAGGGGAAGCTATAGCGCTTGCCCAGGCTAATATATACCAGCTTAATTCCGTAATAGATAGAGGCGGTGCTAGTAGGTATGCCATTAGTAGGTATACTGTTAGTAGGTATACTATTAGATATAAATATATATATACTAAAGAGACCTTAAGCTAAAAGGTAAGGCTGCTGGATATAAGTAATTAAAGCTGCAAAGACTGCGCCTACTAGGACTTAGCTATACAGTTAAATAACGCCTATAGCTTGCATACTCTCTAGTTATTCTAGGCGTCTATAGTCTTTAAGCAGTCTATAATAGCCAGCACGGCCTAGTATAGTATTAATAGCTAGCTAGGGCCTTCTTCCTCCTACTATAGATAGGTTTTAACCTTCTACATAAAGGGTAGATAGGCCTTATACTAGAAGATAGAGTAGTTCTATATAGGGTTACTTAGGAACATCTTATAGAGGACTACTAAGTCCTATAGAATGACCTCCTAGAGATAAAATAAGAGGGTTGTAGCGCCTATAGCCGCGAGGTTATTAATCTAGCCGACCAAAGGGCTAAACTGGCCTTTCTAGATGTTTAGCTCTAGCTAGATTATTAACAGTAGTATATTAAAGGGGGCTATACTTGCTCTATAAATCTTAAAGCAGCCCATCTACGGCGTATAGCCGGCTATTATCCGTATAAACTTCCATAGTAGCAAGTTTAAGTAGCAGCTAACTATCTACTCCTAGTTTTACCTACTAGCGTGTCTAATCTAGTCCTTACTAACCCCTTTTAGCTTTGCTGTTTTAGCGCTAGCGCTTTATCTAATATTGTCACGGAGTAGGCACGAGCCGGGATACAATGCACTAAACGAGGTAGTAATTGAGAAGGCTACGTACACGTAACTATACGTGGTTGATACAAAGACATTGGATGAAGAAGAAGAGTCTTTGTGTGCCAGGTACGGGTATAAATAGGGGTTGTAGGGGAACGTGCGCAGGTGTCTCGGG
>Ga0307507_10007759_pt1 | contig 15311 bp, 3 predicted proteins | sample 7_EM_MG_FD_207223 | JGI IMG/M metagenome (GOLD analysis project Ga0307507, IMG submission 207223) | Populus trichocarpa ectomycorrhiza microbial communities from riparian zone in the Pacific Northwest, United States - 7_EM | ecosystem: Host-associated > Plants > Roots > Unclassified | place... | reverse complement strand
ATAGGGTTTAAGAACTAAAACAAGAATATACCTATATTGGACATTTAACATTAAAGCGAAAATATTGTGGTATGTAATATTCCATCTTGCATATACTACATATATATTAACCCTATATAGGGTTTAACCACCTATAAGGCTAAGGTAGAGTAGTAAGCCAAACATGCGGTGTATAGCTAGATTGCTATATTCTTATTAATATAGCACAGTATCCTTATATTTGCCTTATTACGCGGAATTCTTATATATACCATCCACCATACCTAATAAAGCTACTAATTAACCTTGCTAATAACATAGTTAAAGTAATAAGGTAGGTAGAAGTTCTAAGCCTTACTATACGTATGCCCCATATATACATAGTATATATAAATAAAATTACTTACTATAGTATAGGTCAATTTATCCTATTACTGGAATATTATACTTTATATAGGAAGTATAGGGCGCAGACACTATGTGTAGTACATAGTAGTCTTAATATTAAGGATCGAATTACTGCTTTAATTTAAAAGGAGAGGATGCTAGAATTCCTAGAGGGGATAGTATATATAGGTAAGTATAGGTTAGATATATATCATATATATACAGAGCCTAAGCAAAGTAGGTGTGCTATATAAATTCTCTATAAACCAATATAAAGAGAACACCAAGTAATGGATTTAGGCAATTTATAACTTTAATAATAAGCATTTCCTTATTATATATTGTATATATGCGCAAGCCAAGGCATTCTAATATATAACATATATTAAAATGGACCTATTATTTAAAATAATATAAGGTAAAACAAATCTATTCTTAATTACTAGATAGGATAATAATTTAAAACGTATATAGGCCCTATACTACGCATATGCTATATATAGGCTAATATTTATAAAAGGAATTAAGGTGTAGATATACGCCTTTCTTAACCTAGAAATACATGTTGTATATACAAAGATGTTTAAGCTAGTATTTAAGGTTTTAGGTAATACTACCCAATTATTTATATAATTTACACATATTTACGGAACTAGACTTTGCATGGCTATAGTTAATATATATAAGAAATAAGCTAGTAGTATGTATACAGAATATATACGCTTGGTATATGCCTAGCATATACTTATAATATATAGGTTTTAGAGATTACCTATATATAATTAACCTATTACGTAAATGGGACGAACACCTTTAGTATATGCTTGTAATCTGCCTAGTATATATTAAATAGAACTTTATAAAGCGCTTTCTAACTTATAAAGCAAGATATATTATAGAGTAGATATAGGAAGTAGAGATAGAGTAGGAACTTATAGCGCGTATATAAAGCATATGTATACTGCATCCAAAGCTTATATCTTAGATAAATAATAAGAAGAAAACATAGATACTAGCCAGGCTTATAAAGGAAAAGTTAAAGGTACCTTATAAGTGGTGGGTATATACATAAAAGCATACTAGAATTAGTAAAAGCAGTCACTTTTAAGATAATAACTTTACTAGTTAAAAATTATACGTACTTACTGCAGTGCTTTAGTAATACACACGTTCTGTATATACGCTATATATTCTAATGGTTTAGTATAGGCTTAAACTCTATATATAAGAGATATTTAATATACAAGAGCTATATAAAGAGACGGGAATAGATAATATATGGAGAAATTATTACAACTTAAAGCGGATAGCAGTACAGCTATAGAAATAATGTATGTATATACGCTATAAATATAAAGTAGATGCTAAGCCTAAGCAGCCTAGAAATAGCGGAAAGCAGCTAGGCGACAAGCTAGAAATCCTAAACTAAATCTTCCTTAGAATCCTTAGAACCTATTTAATACCCCTAAGCCAAATCTACAGCATATACCTGGTATAGAATTATCTACTATATTTAGTGGGCAGACTATATTACAGATAAGTACAGTAGATAATAATATTGCATTAGTATTAGATATATTGTGGGAGGGTACGACCTCTCTCAGACAGGAAGTCACGGTATAGTCAGTTAGTCAGTCAGTCGTAATCCGTTAGTAGAAAAGCAGTTAGTAAGAAAGAAAGAAAAGAGTGTATTAAAGGAAAAGTGTGTGTCTCTCCATCCTGTCTAAGTTCTTTTAGACTCCGGGGCTCTAAACTAATCTATATAAAATATATAGAAAGCCTAAACTCTCTTAAAGCTATGCCTAATCTAGATGTTAAATCTAGGAGGCTAAATCACACCACCACATACCTCCCCTACCCAAGTCGTTGTCCCCTAATAACCTCTAAAACTCCCTACCTCTCCCTATCTTCGAAACGAAGGTACAGCAGGTAATCGCATGCGTTCCTTGCCCTTACCATAAACCCGAGATAGTAAGTAAAGAGACTCTGTTCTAGTTAAGCAAGACCGCTCTCTTCTGCCTAACGGGGCAGTACAAGAGGTATTAGACTGACAGCTCTTAGATAACATAGCTCTTTTACGTCCTTCCACCCGCTTAGTTCTGTCCTATAATTCTTTAGGCAACTCTATATAACTCTATCCTTCTATAACAACAGGAGGCACAACACTTAGATCTACCGCAACGGTTAAAGGGTTAATTCTATGGTTAACGCAGTAGAAGTATAAGCGGCTATTAAAACGCTCTATCTTAGTTGCATATATAAGCTAGAACGCATCCTTGTAGTTCTTAACAGCCCTAAAACAGTAGGAATGCATCTATTTCCCAACTTCATTCCTATTGCTAGCAAGAAGAAGGTCATAATCTTAAATTACCACTAGAGAATCCTATCGTCGTCTACCAAGAAGGGCGTCAGACAAGGCACTAGCAGTAGTAAGCTTAACTACAGCAGGAAAGCGGTATAGGATTGCGCCGTAAAGGTTAGCATGTCTAGATAGTATGCAAGGCGGCGCTTTTAAGTCTTAATAAGCACCTGCCAGCTCTACCCAGGTTCCTCCTTCTGTAACCTTAAGGTTATTATAGTCGTCTTAAATACCAATAAACTATAGCAGCATCGTTTGCCAGGTCCCAGTTAAAGGTCCTTTTACTCTATAAGGAAGGTAAGGCATAGTTATACATATATCTCCTTCCTCACACAGCTAAGCTACCTAGTCAGTCGCATACTTTTCTACGTCCTTAGTGGTCCAGTCTTAGTCAGAGATCTTATATATAAATCCATCGCCCTTAGTTAATCCTTATACTTTAAGATCTGCTCACTACAATTCTAAGTAATAATGTATACCAGGCAGAATAATTATACAGTTATCCTTAGTCTTATTATCCAGAGAAATGCTCCCTTAGATTATATTAGCACCACATCCACTCTCTAGGAGAGAGGGAATATTAATATTAATATGGCAGAAAGCTATAGAGTCTCCCTTAACTACAAACTTTGCATAGTAAGGGTAGGAGATAAGTTGCCACTAGCTATTAGGCCTAAGAGCGTAATAGAGACGGTAGTACTAAGGATCTTATCTCATTAGCTGCTGGCAAAGACCGTAGACTATTATTCTTAACCAGCCGTAATTTAGCCGTCCATTAATTAGACGCTAGTAATGACGGTATATACGCATTTCCTTATAGATTATTACTAAAATGCTAGAATCCCACTACTATCCAAACACGTTTAAAACCACGGATCCGTCTTGCTGCTATATATCTTAGTCATCTAGTAACAGCATCTAATTAAGCAAAGCCGCTCTATTATAGGAAAACCTTAGTGCTAAATTATAAATAAACTTATACGGTCCTAAGGAGTTAGATAAAACTAGAGGTCTGTAAGCTTTTCTAAACTAGGAGTACATAGTAGGATCTGTCTTTACAGTGCTAAGGTAATTATAAGCATAATATATTAAACGGAGTCTGTAGCACAGTGCAGCATAGTTTAGGCCCTTTATTGCCAAACCCATTCGTCCTCCTATAGCTTGCGTATACATCTAGCAGACCTTACATATCTCTAGGTTAGAACTAGCTACTCTATACTAACTACGCAAAAGCTTTATAACCTTAGTTGGTTTAATTTTAGTGGTTTAGTTTAGGGACGCTTTAAGATAAGCTAGCATATTATCTTTACAGTCACACCCTTATTTTAAACGGAGTATCGCCATAGCATCTGCGGTCTCCTTAATATACTCCTCATTATCTCTAGGCTTAATAACGTTTTTATTAAACATTAATTCTACTCCTAGCCCTCCTACTTCTAGATAAGCAACCATTAGCCCTCTCCTTAGATTCCTTCTTAAAGAGAATACTAGCAGCTATAGGGGCGAGCCAATAGGCATTCCAGCTGCAAGAATACTTGTTTATAGAAGACAAAGATAAGTCAACTAATATAGGTAATCCTTATTAAGACAGGCTTGGCATAATACTAACGCCTCCTCCTTAAATAGGTGCTAACGGCTAAAAGGCTAATAGATTTATTACATTAGAAGCATGTTAAGAATATATTTACAGTATAAGAGCTAAGCTCTCTCCTACTTGCCTAATTCCGACATTAGTAACCTCTAGTCCCATAGTAGTTAGTCTTCTACTTCTTAGTAGTAGGTCCTTATTTAGAATAAGGAAGCTAGTTAAGTGTCTTCCCAAACTATACTTATTTACCACCTTGTCTAATATCGCCCGTCCTAACATCTTAGGCGCAAGCGCGAAATCGGTTAGTTGCAGTTAAGTAGTATTCTTAATGCCGCGTCCTAGATAATTAAGCCTCTCAACTAGGGCTTTATTAACTTACACCGTCACTTTATAAAGTAGGTAGATGGTAAGCTTTTAGACGGTAGAAAGAAAGTGGTAGAAGACTACGTATTTAAGCGGTCCGTTAAGAATACCTTATCCCTAGGTTTTTTAGATGGTTTCTCTAGCCTTATTACACTAATTTCTTTAATCCTTTGCCATCTTACTAATATTAGAGATGTTTTTAAAGATTAACAAAAACATATCCCTTCCTAGAGATGCTTACAGCCTATTATACTAGTTAATAAAATTAACTATTATACTAGCAGCATCTATATAGTTCTCTCTTAAGAGCAGAATCTTATTATAGATTTAGATAAATATAGCCTAACGCCAATTAACTGCGAAACCTCTAACTTCTATAAGGACGTTACTAATCTATTGCTTAACTCCTTTATATAGTATTAGCGGTCTGCTTAATAAAGACATAACAAGTATGCTATTGTTAATTCTACTTAGTTTATTCTTTAGTTAATTATGACTATCTTTAAGGTCTCTTAAGGGTAAAAAGGTAAAGTTCTTAATAGGGTTTCCTAACCTAAATGGTTTACTAAATCTAGTAGCAGTATAGAGTTCTGCCGGCTCTAATCACTAAATAGACTAATTATAATTTTCCATCCCTGGGATAGAAAATCGCTATTAGCTTAGTAAAGGCGGTAAGCGGAACTAACATCTTTGCAGTAAACAAACCTAGATAGTTACACGTAAACATTCTTCTGCCCTTACCTTACTATTAATATATATTAGATTCCTATAACTAAAAAAAGCAAATAAGAAAGTGTAACAGAAAGAGCTTTAGGAAATATAGCGAATAAACAATTGTATAGTTGTTATCTATATTCCCTCCCCCACCTTAGAACTTAACTATCCCCTAGTTAAACATTTTATACTTAATTCTATTAAATAATCTTTCTAAAACACATACTTCTTAAACTACACGGCGTTGCGATACTAGTGGATTTTATATAATATCTTCCTTAGGTTCTAGCTCTGCTGTTATTTCTTATAGCATAGTTCCGCCTAACTGGTTAAGCCGGTCCTCCTAGCAGATTTTAGATGCCTATTATTAATAAAACCTTTTTAATGTATTCCCTAGAGTTTAGTCGCGGAACAGCGTACTATTAAGATCCTTAATTAAGTACCATCCCTTATATAGATAACTCTTACATACACGGAACGGTCCCAACTATTTTAGATCCAACTTACAACTGCTAAAATAATCTTACTTAAGCTGCGTATTATAAAGTATAACTATATCTTTAACCTTAAATCCGTCCTAGCAAATGCAATAGGTATTATTAAAATACTCTTTATTTACTGTTCTTAGCCGTCTTATACACGTTATAGCCTCTTATATATCCGCGTCTCTTTAGTTAAACTGCCTTGCATAAAGCGCTAGTAACTTAGCAGTAGTCCGGACCGTTTCCTAAGGCAGTGTCTACTAGGTGGGTATACAGAGTTCAATAAAAAGGACATGCTTATATCCACATATGACTTTTACTGGTGTTATTCCTATAGACCGCTTAATAGTCGTCCTATCTGCCCATAAGATGGTATAAAGATTGTCTAGCTATAAGCCGTCTATCTTCGCCAAAGCGTCTATTATTAGTTTATGGCCCCGCTCTATTAAGCCTTGCCCCTATAGGTAATATACAAAAGCCATAACCCTTCTAATATTATAGAGTTCTGCGAGCGCAGTGGTAATATTAGTATTCTCTTCTCTACTATCTACAGAGAGCTATCCAAATACTCCCTATTAGTAGATGACATCTTTATAAAGGAACTTTGCTATACTTTTTATATCTTTCTTTTAAAGGGCCCAAGCTTCCACCCATCAGATATATATTCTTAAGCAACAGCCAGGTACCGGAATCTAAGACGGTTTGGCGGCATTAATATAATATCCACCGTTACTCGCTGCCACAAGGTAGACTCCTACATAGGGTATATTACCTCTTCTTCCTATCCTAGCTGTCGTTTCTAGTATTATAGGCATGACTTAACATACCATAATATTTAATCCCATAGTCCTGGCCACCAATATCTATTTAAGACCCTCTGGTACGTTCCCTTCCATCTATAATGTCCGCTCCAATTATAAAGGCTCTTAATAATCTCTTACTAAGTAGTCTCGTCATTAACTACCCTCCATATTAGTACATTCTTAGACTATCAGCAGAAGAGCTATTAATTACACACTAGGAACTTCAGCATATGCCATTTAAACCTTTTGAATTCCTTAGTATTTATTTCTTCTGGACGTTATAAGGTTACTAGCCATTTTATAATCCTCTAAGATTCCTCTAAATATAAGTCTTCTAATAGCAGATCTGCTTCCATTTTAAGAGGGGCAGCTATATATTTCAAGGTATTCAGCTCACAGTTAATAAACTCTTTAACATCCTCAGTCGGCTCATTAGGTTATTTACTATTAGTGTCACAGAACGCGGGCAATGGCTACAAAGCGTATGTATTTGGGGAGTCTACAAGACGTTGCGCGATCGATCGTAAGGGTCGAGGGCGTAAGGAGGTGATATACCCTCGCGTAGCTGACATAAGCTATACACGAGGTGTATGCAAGAGCACGGGGTTCTCCTATAGAGGCCCCTGCGGTCGGGTTCCGTAACACTACCCCCCCTCCTATTAAGGCGGAGCTCCGGTAACGCTGTGGTTACTATATATATATAGGGGGAAATGCTTAGAGTATCTAGAAGAAGGAATATTGTTATAGGTGTAATAGGCTCGTACAAGTGCTTCTAACTTAAAGCTTATAGGTTACTACTATGCAAAGGTACTAGGCTATAGAGGGGAAGGAGGCTGTTAGGGACTTAGTAAGGTATAAGGGTGTTACCAAGGCGCTAGTAGCAAGCAAGTCAATAGCAATTTTCCATTCCAGGGATAGAAAATCCTAATTAGTTGGCTTCTCCTTAGCGTCTAGAATCTAACCAATTAGACAACTTCAACCGGTGGTTAAAGTTCCTTAACATCTTATTAGAGTAGTTATATAATAGTAATATACAACAATTTAGCTGTAACAGCTCCTATAGGGGATTAGGTATAAAATCTCTACTTAGGCCTAGTTTCTGTGGGTTTGTATAGTGGAAATCGCTAATTAAATCTTTTATATTTTTAAAATCTTCCTATAGTTGCCATTCTGGCTAATCTATATCAAATCCTATATAGGTAGCTTTATAGTAGAGCCGCCGTCCTCTACCTTTACCAAAGTATTTAAAGTTAATAATTTGTTTAACGGTCCACTCCTTATAGTTTCTTATCTTTATTCTTATCTTAGATTAGTACCAGTAGGGGTTTAGGCTGTGTTTATTCTAGTAGAGGGTTAGGCTAGTAAAGGTGTAGTAGTTATAGGTAAAACATAGGCTATATCCTATAGGTAGCTAAGGCAGGCGGGAGCTCTAGTTTATATTTAGCTCCTCTATTAATAACTCGTTTAATCTAGTAGGGGCCAAGGTTCTTGTAATTAAGTGACTTTATAGGTCTCTGTGTAGAGATATTATATATATTTAACTATACCCAGTCGCTAACACGCATCTTAGGTGGTAGTGTGCTATAGCAGTTAGCAAAGTAAGCTTATTTTACTTAGGCCCAGGCCATCTCTCCTTTATAGTAGTTAAGTAGGTCTTTTATACAATCTATATATTAATTAGTAATTAGCATCTTAAGGCGTTTTCTATATAGCAGTTTCTTATTAATAGGCTCTAGTGGCTCTATACCAGATTATAGGTAATATCCTTTATTCGCGAAGAATGGGGTAAGTCCTATAGTGGCTAAGACGTAGTTATTTGCTATAAATTTACCTAGCAGAAGGTGGTCTACCTAGTTATCCTAACTATAGGCAACTACCTATTATAAGTACGCCTTTATACTAGCGTTAGCGTTTTCTAGTTATCCCACAGTTTTATGGTAAAAGGATATAGACATCTTAACGGAGATACTAAGGCGTTAGCAGATCCGCCTCTATATATTAAAGTTAAATTACGTGCCTTAGTTAGACGTAATAGAGTTAGGTAACCTATATAGTTAGTGGACTTTATAGAGGAAGGTATTAGCAATGTCGCTTATAGCTACACCTTTAGTTAGGACATAGTGGCGTTCTTTTATAAGTTAGCATATTATTATAAGGATGTTCTTATAGGTTCAGCCATATTATTTGCAAGGCGGTAGATTAATAATAAAATCTATAATAATATCTGCCCATCATTATATAGGTATTAGTAGAGGGTATAGCAGTCCTTAGTACTTTATATAAAATGCTTTAGTATATTTACAGCTATAGCAGGCGCTTATAAAGCGTTTAACTAAGTCTATTATTTTAGGCCAGAAGTAGTATTGGCTAAAAAGCTTATAGGTTCCTCCTTTACCTAGGTGGCCGCTTAATTAGAGGTTATAGGCCATTTAGATTAGTTGCCGTTATAGGTCTTCTAAGTTGGAAATAAATAGACGGCCTCTATAATAGAGCCTGTTCTCTTTTACTTCTAAAGCTGCTATATTAATCTGGCCTAAGCTTTAGAGGTTAGTAAGCAGTATATAGGTGCTAGCAATCTTTACAGCAATTAGTTAATGCAGTAATAGGTTAATAGGGGTATTATATACTGTGGTAATAAGTTTATTAATTTTAGGGGGTAACTCTAGTTCTATAGTATAAAGCTAAGGGGCAGTTAGTTCTATCTTAGGTAGTATACCTAGGGCTAAGTTTCATACTTTTAGGATTATTTGTTATTGGAATTAATTATAAGGGTTATCTTCTAACTAAGAAAGGTCTTACAAGTAGCGTATTAGGCTATTAGGCTTAGTACCTTATACTCCTAGCCTATATATAATTTTAAAGTTAAAACTAGAGAGGAACTCATTCTAACGTACTTAGCGTTAGTTTAGTTATTTTATAGTTATAAAGTACTTAAAGTTATAATAATCCGTAAGGACCTTAGTTAGCTAGTTAGGTTCTACTAAGAAAAGTTTTAGTTAGAATTCCTTAAACGCTTATATAATTATAAGGAGTTCCTTATTATAGATCTCATAGTTATATTCTTATAGTGTAAGCTTAGACAAGTAGAATGCAACTAGGTAGAGGAAACTGTTATTGCCTATCTAGGAGAGGATGCCTATATTAACGTAGTCTAAGAAGTTAGTCTTAAGATAGAGTTATCGTCCTAGTATAAAGTAAGCTAGGATAGGTACTTTAGTAAATATATCTTTTAAGTCTTAGAACGCCTTTTTATATTTAGGCGTCCAGATAAAACGTAGATATATTTTTCTTCCTTTTATAGAAAGACCCTTTATTCATATTATTACTATAAGTGGTGCTATAATACCTAAGAAGTTGTATATAAATTTCTAATAAAAGTTGGCAAAACTAAGAAAGGCTTGTACGTCCTTAATACAGGTAGGGGTTTACTATTTAGTAATTATATATACTTTTTTAGGGTCTATATAGACACCCTTAGTAATAACAATTAGTCTAAGGTATTTTACTTCTATAACTAAGAATTCGCACTTCTTTAAATTAATATAAAGTCCTGCGTCTCTAAGGCGCTATAGGACCTTTTAAACGTGCTCAGTATACTTAAAAGGGTTGTTACTATAAATAAATATATTACCCAGGTACGCGGAGCAGAAGTTATTAAGGTAGTCCTATAAGGCATTATTAATATAGCTTTAAAAGCTGCCTAGGCTATTATATACACTAAAAGGTATAATGGTATGTTTAAATTAGCCAAAGCATAATACAAATATAGTTTTCTATTTGTTACCTTCCTATATTTAGAGGCGGTTAAAGGCGGCAATAATATTAAGTTTAGTATAGATTTTGGCTTAGCTAAGCCATTTAAGGGTCTCGCATATAAGCGGTACAGGGTATCAGTTCTTAATTATAATAGCGTTAAGTCCTCTATAGTTAACGCAGAATTAAATACCTCCTTTTAGCTTTTTAGTAAGGAGGATAGGGGCGGCTGCTAGGGATATATTAGGATAAATAAACCCTTTATTAAGGTACTCATTAATATACTTTTTAACAACTAGGAGTTTATCTTTTAACATTAGGTAAGGTCTTTTATAGGGCAGCGTTTTTCCTTATTTAATATTAATGGCATAATTATTAGGTTAATATAGGGGGAGTATATCTACGCTCTTTTGTAAGTATATATTAATAAAGTTATAGTATCTCTTAGGGAGGAGCTTACGGAGTTCCTTATTAATAAGTCCTTTTTTAAGCTTTATAAACTTCTTAAAGTCTAAGGGTAAAAGTCTATAGAGTTCTATAGGGGCATTATTTTCTAGGAGGTTAACTATATCTATCCTATTACTATAGAGGACATAGTCCTAATCTTTATTAAGCTTATATAGTTGTAATTAAAAGGCTATAGCAACGGTCCAGCCTTTTCTATATACTATATAGTAGAAGGCCGCGGCGCTTATATAGTGGTAGTTGGTTATAGATGGGGTAATAAGGGTTTCCTTAGGTTGATATCCTGGGGAGTAGATAAAGGCGGCTAGGCCATGCCCTAGGCAAGTCTCTCTGCAGTATTTAGAGTTAAAGGTTACTTCTCTCTTTTACCAGTTAATAGTAAGGTTGTATTATTTAAGCCAGTTTATTCTAAGGATAATAGGGTAGTTTATAAGTAGTATAATATAGGCCTAGAGCTCCTCCTAGTGTCCGTTTATATTTAAGTAGAGTTATACTATATAGGTAATCTTTTATATAGTATAACTACTGTTAGTAAGTTATAGGGCGCGGGCTTTAGTAAGGGGTAAGGTAGATAGGTTATAAGTACGCATAAATTAGGTACTTATAAATTTATTAGTAGCTCTACAGTTAATTATAAAATGGGTTTTATATTATTTTTTAGCGGTAGTTCCCTTTATAGGTAAGACTATTTACTTCTATCTTTCTATTCTTACTAAGCTATTTATTAAGCAAGCCAATATATAGATCCCTCTATTGTTGGAGTGTCCTAACCTATAACTTAGGGCTAGGACTTTATATTTTCCACTTCCGCGTTTAATTCTACTACTATTACTACATCTTTATCTTGTATGGTAGTGGCGTATAGTAATATATTTAGTGTCTAGGGTATAAGGTTAGGTATTTAACAGCAGCTGCTAAACCTAGCCATTAGGCAGTTTAGGCTATAGCTATAACAGCCTTTTTAACAGTATTTATAGCAACGCCTTAGCTTTTAGAGTAGCTCGCGCTCTCTATCTAGTAGCTTCTTTAGGAAGGCTGGTATAGAGAGGTTAATATTAAGACCAGTAGTGTTGCTTAGGGTAGTAGGTGTTAGTAGTTTAGTAAGTCCGGAGGGCTTCTATAGGGAGGTCTTTAGGTAGGAGTTTACAGTAGTAATCTAGTTTAGCCGTCATTTAATCTTCTATAGGGCTGCTACCATATTATAAACATCATTATAGTTGTGGCTGGCAGCTACGTAACTAAGGCAATAAATGACTTTTTTAAGGAGATCTTCCTAGTCTTTAGCGTTATCTTAGGTAAGAACTCTAGTGTATTCCTAGAATTTAATATAGAACTTATTAAATAATTTAGTAAGACTTATCTTTAGGGCGCGTAGTTTAGCTTAACTAGTGGCCACTAGGTTATAGTCGTAGTACATTTAGTTAAGGTTGTTAAGGACTTCCTAGTAGGACTACCACTTCTAGGGACTACTAGTCTCCTATTAAGCGAAAAGCCTATTAAATAAAATGCCCTTTGTTTGTCTAATAATATAGCCAATCTTAGTATCTTCTATGGGGAAAAGGTAGGCGCTCTAGGTTAGTTTCTTATGGGTTTACATCTTTTAGTAGCTGTATTCCTTATAGTCACCCTTAAAGATTAAGGGATTAGGGTAGCGTGTATTAGACCCTATAGTAGTAGTTTAGGTTTAATTATTGTGGCTTTTGTTATTACTACTGCTATAGTAGGGGTTTCTATTAGGTAAAGCTGCTTAGCGCTAACCTTCTGTTAAGTATTAAGTAGGTAAGGTTGCCAGGGGTATAGAGACTTAGGTAGCGTTATATACAGTAAAGAGGTATCTAGTATTGTTATAAATATGCTTATTAAGCTAAGATTATAGGTATTTAATTATACCCTTTCTTTTAGTAACTGTAGCAATAAGTATAATCTCGGCCTTCTTTAATTATTAGACGTCGTGTTCAGACATATAGAGGTTGTCTTTAATCTCTTAGCGTGTATTATTAGCAAGCGCCTTATAAGCTTATAGGTCTTAAATAATATTGTAATCTTAGGCAGTATACATCTTAGCTTATGTAAGCTTTAGATAGTAGTTCTATAGAAGGCGGTAGTATTTATTAGGTTCTTATACTACCATTTTTATAAATATCTTAGCGTCTTATATCTTAATCTTAATGGGTAGTAGCCCTTCAGCTTATTTATCTGTGGTTATATAATTAATAAAGGATAAGACATTGTTAATGTCCCCCTTATGGTTATTATAGTCTTTTAAGCTACTAGGCTTCCCTTTAGGGGTTAAGGCTAAGGCTAATAAATTAAATCCTCCTAGGACTAATTAGTGTTGTGGTTTTAATATAGGTATTAGGTTATTCTTTAAGTTTAACATAGTAGCTAGTAAGGAATTTTATCTTACTATTGTTAATTATTTAGGAGTACAAAGTAAGGTAACTTATAGACATGCTGCTTTTAGCAGCATCTACAGTATTATAGAGACGTAGAATTGGTTATAGGCTAAGCGTTAGTGAAGAAAAAGGCGCAATGTAATGTCACGGAACGCGGGAAATGGCTACAAAGCGTATATATTCGGGGAGTCTACAAGACGTTGCGCGATCGATCGTAAGGGTCGAGGGCGTAAGGAGGTAATATACCCTCGCGTAGCTGACATAAGCTGTACGCGAGGTGTACGCGAGAGCACGGGGTTCTCCTATAGAGGCCCCTGCGGTTGGGTTCCGTAACAATTAGGTAGCCATCACGAAAGTCCATCAGCTAGGCTATTCTTCTTCCCTGGCATATATTTAATATCAAAGTCCTATAGCTAGATCTATGCTAGCCATCTTATTATTAAGGCTCCGGGTAAATCAGTAGCAGCGCAATTTAGTTATGCAACTAAGGTATTTGCATCCATCTTAACTGTAAAGTAAATACCATATAGGTACACACAATACTTCTTTAATGCATGCAGCAATGCCCAATACTTAAGCTTTCCTAAGTTGTATTTCTGTTCCACTTAAAACCAGATGCCACTCTTATATTAACATAGGTAATAACAACCTTGCATATCCAATTGTATAAGGCCGCACCCCTATCCATTCTTACATCTATTAACGGCAAGAATAATTAGCCTAGCCCCCTTAATATAATCCAGCTAAATTAATATAGATATGGTAGTAATTGCATACTTTAGAGTCTTTATAGTAGTAATCTGCTCTATACCCTATACAAATAGAACATTTACTTATAGTAGTTAGAAGATTGGCTCTACTTTAATTGCAAAGTCTTCTACCTATATTTAGTAATACACAACCACTCCTAGGAATGCTTGGGCGGATATAACATCTTTACAATCTCTCTAGTAAATAATCTTTGTGACTTTTAACTCTTCTAGATATTATCCCTTTCCATTATAGTAGTAACTAACTACTATAATCTTATCTTTGCAGAAGTAAGATTTTGTGCCTAAGATCATATACCTAGCTCGTTCTAAATCTACAAGCACTCTGTCTAGCTATATAATGTGTTTTAGAATATATCTACGTATGCCTAGAAGACTCTCTTCTCCATTATACACTGTCTGTGGGCCTTTTACTATAATATTATCCAGAAACGGCAAGGTATAGTGTGGAATGTATTGTTCTAGAATCTTAGTAATTGTCCTTATAAACTAGGTTACCAAATTTATATCTCTTATGGGTACTATTGTTTATTATAGAAATCCTAAAGGTATTATAAAAGCTATTAGGTTCCTGCTTTCTATATTAAGCTCTAACTAGTTATAGCCAGAGAAGAAATCTACTAGAGATATAATCTTATACCCTATAAACTCTTTAGAAAACTTATTAGCATATAGCAGCAGATTTGCGTCCCTAATAGTTACACAGTTAATATTTATCGCTATATTAATTAGTTAGTACTTCTTATATTCCTTCTTGCTTATAAGAAACCATAAATTCCTATATAGGCTTTTACAATATTCTAGAGTCCCTTAAGCTAGTCATTCTTATAATATCTTTATTACTTCTCCTTATACATCGGGAAAATATTCGCAGGATGAGATTCAAGTAGACTTTGATTTTCGCGTTTCGCGTAATTAACATGTAATTTAACTAACTCGATACGCAATTAACTAACTTAACACGCAATTAACTAACTTAACATGCAATTTAACCAACTTAATATACAATTAACTAACTTAACACGTAATTTACCTAACTTAATATATAATTAACTAACTTAATACGCAATTCTACTAACTTAATATACAATTAACTAACTTAACACGCAATTTAACTAACTTAATATGCAATTAACTAACTTAATAACTTTAAAAGCTAACTATATATTTCTTAACACGCAATTAACCTACTTAGCAACTTTAAAAGTTAAATAATACGCAGTTAACCTATTTAACAACTTTAAAAGCTAAC
>Ga0307507_10007757_pt1 | contig 15314 bp, 26 predicted proteins | sample 7_EM_MG_FD_207223 | JGI IMG/M metagenome (GOLD analysis project Ga0307507, IMG submission 207223) | Populus trichocarpa ectomycorrhiza microbial communities from riparian zone in the Pacific Northwest, United States - 7_EM | ecosystem: Host-associated > Plants > Roots > Unclassified | place... | reverse complement strand
CAATGGTTCTCCTCAGACCTCTCCGCACTCACGGCCAAAATCAAGTACAGCTCATCCCATTCACGCCCCTCCCCAAAGTCTAAAGCTTGGTGGACCCCACTCCTCAGCACCCTGCGAATGGAATTCACAAATGCTACCCACAGGGCTAAGAGGCTCTGGACCCTCGACTCCTACGCCATAGCAAGACAATGCAAGCTCAGCTACTTCAAAGCCATCAAGAGGGCCAAAGCCTCCTACTGGGCCAATTTCCTTGCAAAAACCTCCCCAAACAACATCTGGACGGCCAAGCAACTGCTCGCCCCTAGAAAGACCCCCAGATTTCCCTCCCTCCCTGATGCCTCGAACCCAGTCGCAGTCAACAACGCACTCTTGGATGATTTTTTTCCCCCCAAAGACCCACTGCCTAGCAGAGGTCGCCTAACAAAGAACCCCTCCACCACCCCCCCTCACCAAGGAGGAGATTAGACTCGCCCTCTCCAAGAGCTCCCCCTCTTCTGCTCCGGGCCCCGATGGGGTCCCCTACTCCGTCTGGAAAAAGGTAAACTATATCAACCCTGCGATCATCCAGGAACTCCTCGCCCCCCTGGTAGCATGTTGGTACCACCCCCCATCTTTGAAAACCGCCAATGGAGTAGTCCTGGATAAACCCAGCAAGGCCTCCTACGACTCCCCCGCCTCCTTCCGCATCATTGTCCTTCTCAAACCCATCTCTAAGATCCTTGAGCGGGTGATGACAGTCAGGCTGTCTGCCATCGCCAAATCCAAGTGCCTCCTCCACCCACACCAGTGTGGCTCCCTCCCTGAACTCAGCTCCGCCGACGCCTGCCTCGCCCTCACACAGGAGATAAAAACCGTCCAAAGACCCAGACTGGAGGTCTCCACCCTCTGCCTGGACATCAAGGCAGGCTTCGACAATGTCAACGCCTCCACCCTTAGAGCCAGACTCCTGGCCTCCCACGTGCCCTCCTATATGGTGGACTGGGTATCCTCCTTCCTATCGGAAAGAACCTGTACCCTGGTGTTCCAAGGCTCCCCCAATCTTTCCTCCCCAGTTTCCGTCGGCACCCCCCAAGGGTCCTCCATCTCCCCCCTCCTCTTCCTCCTCTACGTCGCCCCCCTTCACATGTCAGTACCTAGAGGCCTTATGGTCTCCTACGTCGACGACCTCTCGATCACGCTGGCCTCCTCCTCCTATAGGAGAAACATATGCCGCCTACAGGAACTCTTCTCCACCATATCCGCAAGAGGCCGGGAAATAGGCGTGTCCTTCTCGGTCCCCAAAACGGAACTGATCCACTGACGAACCCCGAGCCAGTGGACCCCCCCCTCAACAGCCCTCATCGAACTAGAGGGTACCCTCTTCCACCCCTCCCGGGTCGTTAGCTGGCTAGGTTACAGGTTCACCCCCGCCCTCTCCCCCACGCAACACTTCAGGCACAGGCTGTCCCTAGTCCAGGGTATCTTCTCCTTCGTCAAGCGCCTCTCCTCCCCGGAGGCAGGCGTACGCCCCTTCCTATGCCACCGCATTGCCACCGGCCTCCTCTGCCCCATACTCTCATATGGAGCCGACCTCCTCACCCCAACATACACTGCGCTCAGAGGCAGGAACAGCTTCTGGCACAGAGTTCAGAGATGGACAACGAATAACTTGTTCTCCACCCCCACCTCCCTCCTAGCCCGCCAGGCCTGCCTCCCCCCGATCATCTCCTATTGCATATATAAAAGGCGCTTGGCCACCCTCAGGGTTCCCTGCGCCCCCTCATACGCCAACCCTGCCTCAGCCAGACTCCTGCAATCCTTCCCCTCCCTCTCCTCCTTCAGGGCCCAAGATTCGTCCAGGCACCTTACGAAAGGCCTCTCCTCTGTATACCTCCCCCTTGACTGGCAGACAAAAACTCCCTCCCCGCCCCGGAGAAAGGACCTCCTGGTCGACGCCCTCGCTCACCTCACCTTGCCCCTGCAAGAAGGCCTCACACGCCTCCCTCTCGTCTTGCATGCCCCTCCCCGGCCCGGGACGAATATTCCTCTACCAGATATCATGAGCAGAACCTACCAGACGCTGCGAACCCAAGCTACGAACATGCTCCTCCAAGATTGGGCCATCGATGCCCCCACGCCCCCTTACTCCGAGTACCCACCCTCTCTCGCCCCGCACCCCTTCATGCATCTAGGGAAGTTCGTAGCAAGGAGAATCCACCAAATGCGAGCGGCGAAAACCTACTTGGCCGCCCACCCCTCCTGGTCCGATGAGGTCCCAAATCTTACCTACCCCCACTGCGGACCCGACCCCGAAACGTTCCAGCACGCCATCCTTACCTCTCCTGCCCGAGCTAGGGACCGAGACCTCCTACTGAAAGATGTCTCCTCCCTCGGGCAAGACGCCACTCTATGGTCTGAACCCCATGTACTACAAGCCCTGGGCCACTACATCCCAAACACAAAAACCGGCTTTCCCCCGGACATCATCCCTGAATGTTTCCTTGCCCCTTCCCCCTCCCCCCCCTCGTCCCATGACTAAACTGAATTTGGCCGTAAGAGTTTATTTCCATAAAGGTGTTTTGGTGTGTCTGATACTTCCGTATATGTATCTTTCCTTGCAAGAAGCGCGCCAATGCGAGGTAGTTTGTAGCGTTATGATTTCCTTATATTTTGTTTCCAAGAGGGACGACAGCCGAATGGTTTTAGGCTAAAAGAGATTTTCAGTCACCACGGAGGAACTTGTATTTGTTTTCTTTTGTTCTTATGGTTTGATTTATAGATTTTGTTCTTTCCATAGCTAGCGCTGCATGAAGCCTCTTGTACCTAAAAACAATGAACACATGATAAAAAAGTAAAAATAAAAATAAAAAAAAAAGTAAAAAGTAAAAAAAAAGGTATAGTATTTGGGTTCTTCACGCAACCATCTAAGTTCTCTCATACGCTATACGTTCAATACAAATATTTTTATCTATCACATTTTCGGGAATAAAGACATGACTCTCTGATATGAGCCTAGCGATCGACGTTGCTAGATAGAAGTCAACGGACTTAGCTATCGCAACAACTATCGGGCTAAGAAGAAGTGATCGTTAGGAGACTATCGGTTACCTGCTGCAAGTAGCACCTGGAGAGGAGAGGATTGTAACATCTACCCCAACATCTATCAACGTGGAACGTTGAAGATGTCCCCATCTCAGACTCGCCCAAGGAGAAAGAAAATGATCACCACCCAGGACCTTTTGAACAACGACTTTATAAGATGGAAACCACCCTTAAAGAAGGTATCGACACCATGCAGAGCAAGAAAGCCAGTACCCAAGGACAATCTCATGACCCTACCAAAACCACGATTCACATTCAAGCAGCTCAGACACAGCTTGCTGCACTTGCGTCAAGAATTCACAGCCCTTCAAACCAGATGGAACAATCTTTACGCCTTAACACTATCACCAACTGCTTTGGCAGAATTCATGACTCCATTACCAAACTGGAATCGATTGCCCTCGCCAGCTCAGGATACGAAACTACAGCATCTTTTACCCCTTCCAATCTTCTCAGAGATGAGTTGGAACGATTTCTTATGTCTACAGGACATAGAGCCAAACACTGGGCACAGTGTGTATAGGATGAATGTGAATCCCATATAGAAGGAAAAGACTGCCACTACTACCCCTCTGGACCTCGCCATATCCCTGCCACTAGCCCCCTCTACTCCACCTCATCCTTCCTTACTCCCCACCACCCAAAGCGAAGATATGAGGATCGATGCGCTATACCTCCTGCCTTCACCGATGATGATGGATATCCAGTCTTCCATACTATAGTCAACAAGGATAATGGACCATCCTCAAACCATGCCACTCAGGAAGAAGACTTACTGGTCCCTGATGCCCCTGTCGATTACAATGACCGTTTCCCTGACCAGCCCTCCACAGCCCTTGATATTCCCGCCTTCTAGCTTTCCCAACACCTCAAAGACAAGTGGTATAACAGCCTTCGAAAAGCCAGACCCTCTGATCCTCTCTATGACATCATCAGCAAGAACCTCAATCATCCAAGTTGGATCCTTATTGATGGACTACTTCTTAAAAGAGGGGAGGATGACAGCCGAGACTGTCCATGTGTTCCCTATGAAGGAGCCTATGAAGGAACCAACATCAGGAGCGGAATCATTCGAATCACGCATGAACAAATGGCCCATATGGGAGCACACAAATGCTTCAAATACCCCTCCAAACATTTCTATTGGATGTCCATTAGAAATGATTTCAAATACTATATTCGCAGATGTCACCTTTGCCAGATGAAAGAACAACCTACTACCCTCCCTGACGGAGTTGTGACCCCTCTCCCTGTCCCCAGAGAACCCTTCTCTTTGATTGCAATAGACTTTGCAGGACTCTTCCCTTGCGACAACAGGAAGGAACTAATCCTAGTTGTGTTGGATAGCTTCACTGGGTTCACCTACCTCACCCCAGTCTCCCAGAATCTCACAGGAGTAGAAACTGGTTACCTTCTCATTGAACGAATCTTCGTGGTCCATGGTTTCCCTACTTCTATTGTCTCAGATAGAGACCCCAAGTTCACCTCCCACTTCTGGATGAAATTCATGGCTAATATCAAAATTGATCTCAACATGGCTACCGCTTATCATCACCAGACCAATGGCCAAACAGAACGCAGAATCAGAAAGATACGCCAATGCCTCCGCAATTTCGTTAACCCCAAAGGCACCTAGTTGACTCGCCACCTTCCCCATGTTCAAACAGCTATCAATGCTGCTCCTGGCGATTCATCTGAACTCTCACCATTTGAAATTACCTTTGGACGAATTATCAACCTCCTCCCTACTGTCAAAGTCCTCCCTACCAGTGTCCCCTCTGCTGATGACATAGCTTGTCAAATCATGCAAAACCAGCAGCTCGCCAGAACTGCCCTCCAGAAAGCACGAGCACACCTGACAACTACTAGCCAGAAAAGACCCAAAGAAGGACCACCTATTACCCCAGGCAAAACTGAAGTTACGCTCAGATCCAAACCCTATGTACACAAGATTGGACGGAACCACAAACTAGTTGGACCCTGGTTAGGACCCTTTTCAGTCTCCCAAGGACCTGATAAACACAATAACTACAAACTCAACCTCCCTCCTATCATGCAAGGCATCCACCCATAGATTCATTGCAGCCACCTTCGAATCTATGTCAGACGAGACCTCAAGGCTTCCCCAGGCCTCCCTGAACTCAGCTCCAAAGAACCAGTCACCATCGATGCCTCAGAACAAGAAGAATGGGAAGTTGAAAAGATTTTCAAAGATGGAATGTACCGAAAGAAACGCTAATTCCTAATCTATTGGAAAGGCTGTGACCAAATCGAAACTACTTGGGAACCTCTCGATGTCCATGAAGCAGCCAGTACTGCTCTTAGAACTTACTGGTTTGACACCTATAACGAAACCATACCCTTCAACCTCCCCTAGACTCATAACGAATGTTGGTCAGCTTGGACAGTCCAGATAACTGAATACATTCCTCTATCGCCAGAGCTTGATCCTGACGGATTCTGGACATCTATCCAAGATTCTGACTACTCTGAGACCGAAACCTGTTACACCCCTCCTTCCCTTAACAAGTCTGAGTTGGAAACCTAACCGAACCCTTGCACCTTTTATTTTTCTGTTAGGGGGAATGTAACAGATTCTACTATTATCGCTATTATTCCCTAACATGACATTGGATATTGCCTATTAGGATTTCCCCAGTAACGAATCATTCCTTACCTTGTACCTTCCCTATTGTTATAGTTTCCTATTAGGTAGTACTTTCCTTAGTTCGCCTATTACTACCTTTCGTTCCTTGTACCCAATTGGGAAACCCTATGCTTCCTACTATGTATTACTGGTGTAGTACATTAGTAGTGATCTCTTATTTGTTTGATTCCATTACTTGTTTTGTTAGTTATATCCTCTCACCCCTATACCTTTACTTTAGGACTTAGTTCTTTTCGCTTCTACCTTAACGTAGCTTAGCATTCTCATTTGTACAGGATATTGGTTATGATTTATTTGTATTTAAAGAGCTCCGGATCCCTTAAGGATTCGAAGCTCTCAAGCCTCACAGGAACACTCACTTTAATATACTAAGTTGAAGGGTAACTCTACTAGTTCCCAACCTTTGTTATATCTCTAGTAGAGACTTCCATCGAGGGTTCTCCTCCCTGTCATTACAGTATCGCCGGATCTCCCTCTGGGAATCTCGCGATACTCAAGACCAGGTTACAAAACTCCTCTCCCCCTACGCGTTCCTCCATACCCCCTATACCCGTTTTCACCAACCCTCACCCTCAGCTGATAACCCCCACTCGGCCCAGGACTTTGGTGCCTGGGATCTGACCATCGGGATACTCCAACAACAGCAGGCGTAGAGCTACTATGGACAACTAACCTCGGGTCAGCATCGGCAAATACTGACTATCTTCCAACCACTCACCACAATCCCCCGCAAATAGCCCGCGGACCTAATGGGGCAACCAACCCCCTAATCCCTCTTGTGTCCCCCTTCTCATTTGTCAACTCCCCTACCCTACTCTTCTTCCTACCCTCCTCAATCATCTCCACACTAGGCATCCTCACTACTCGTCTTGACACTCATGCCTCCTCAACCTCAGCCATGCTCTCAGCCACCACGTGCTCAGCCACCTCCAACTCAGCAACTCTCCATTTGGTCCGACCTCTCTACCTTCCCTGCCCCTGGTAGTTAGCCCAATTTTCCTCCGCACCCTTCTCACAACGTGGCGCCGGCACACCTGAACCATGGGCCATCTCCCTCGCCCTCTCTCCCAACACCGTTCCCACAACCCTAATCCTCTTCCCCTCCTCACCCTCAACCTCTACCTCCACATCCTCCCTGCTGGGGGAGGCATCACTTGCAATGGATGATGCAGCCTGACTGCTAACTCCTCCTGCTCCTGCCCTTCTCCCATCAACTGTTTCGATAAGACCGAGACATGATGCCTGAGCCTCGAAACCTCCTTCTCCAACTATAGGATGCGCATAAACGGAGCACCCATCGCTATGCCGTTATTACTAATCTGTGTTGCGGTTAACAAAGTCTTCTCAACATTAACCATCGCTAACGATAATAAACCAAACGACCGTGATGTACGAAAGCTATAACGGATAAAATGATAGATAAAGAGGATCGTTTTTCCTCTTTAATATGATGAAATATTATCAACCTGTATGAAGGAAAATACGGACTTGGGTTTATCCTGAGATGAAATCCAAGAATGATGTTGGTCAAAACTGATAATGTGACGTGTGACTGTTGTTGTTATTTCATTCACTGGAGGTGTAAGAGAGACGGTGGATGTACGAAAACAGTTTTTCTTTTTTTGTTCCCTGGTTTTTTTTTTAAACTTTTTGGACTATATTCAACTAATGGAAAGTAGCTAAAACAACCTTGTACGGGCTTTCAATATCCATACAGGATGTCTGCCCCCTATCCCCACCTACTACCCCAAACCCCTTTTACTGCCTGTAACCAAACTCTATGTGCCATGCATCACTCCGGAAACTGGTCGCCACCGCTGTGGAAAAGGTTGAGCCACTTGCAATGGGTGACTCTGCCTTTGCTCAGAAAGCACTATCACCACCCCCTAAAGACCCTCTCGCCTCCGACTCAAACCTCTTATCAACCTTCTTGACCTTCTTATTCTTCCTCAACATTAATCCCGCGACCGGCTGCACCGGTCGCCTCTCCTCAAAACTCTCATACTTCCTCCTCTTTTCCTCATCTTCCACTTTCTCAGCATTCCTCCTTATTACCTTTAACTGCTTGTTGATTTCCTCCACCTCCATCTGAGCCCTCCTGCCCCTCTCATCCCTCACCTTCCCCTCCTTCTCCATCCACTCTCTCATTCAAACCCAACCTGACTTCTTCCTCACCGGGCACACCGCCTCAAACCTCTTGACCGAGTGCCACATGCCACCCAGCCACAACCCCCACCTCAACAAGCCAGCCACCACCGAAACCCCATGCACAAACACCACCGTAGTGGAAGATGTCTTGCCAAGGCCTTGCCTCCTAACCACCTCTTCCTCGTCCACCAACCACCTCGCCCCCTCACAAATCACATATTCCTCCTCTTCCAATGCAGCCAGTAATCCACCTACTCCCACCTACCACAACACTCTGTTCACCTTCACACCCACCACCGTCCTCTTCCCCGTTAATCCCACTGGGTCAAACGGTGTCCCCCCTCCCTTAAACCTCTTCTCTTTCCTCGCTCCAACAGTGGTCGACTCTCTTCCTCGCTTCATCAACTTGGGCGTCTCCGGTCCCATCTCTACGACCGTTTCCACTTTCCTAGGTGTAAAAGAAGTAGCAGTCCTAATGAACGTACCAAGTTGAGCCTCCTTGATCTCCAACTTCCTCTCTGTATCACTTAGCTTCTCTCCCAAGACGGCCACGTCCCTCTTGAGACTTTCAATTGTAGTGTCCATAGCACAGATATAGCTTAAAAATGTGACACCCAATGACAGTAAGTTGTAATAGGTCGGTAGCACTATTGTGTGCTTGTGCGACAAGGTTAAATTTGAAACACTGAGGGTGTAACGGAGACCGAGCTTGTACGAAAACACTTTTTTTTATAAACTTTTCGAGTATATTAACTATATACTACCCCAGGCTTTTTATATCCATACAGGATGTTTGCCCGCCTACCCCCTGACCCTGTTGACCAAACCCTCATCTTACCAACACCTGGATCCAGCCCCCTCACAATTCTAGTACCATGGTTAGATAGACCTCCCCAGTATGGGTGCTCAGATTCCATGGCTGCCACCACCTCTTCTCCAAACCTCCAAAAATAAAAACAAAACAAAATCTCAACCCCTCCCATACTCACAAGAATGCTAACTTGCAATAGGTCAACACTCTCATAACCGTGAGGAAAAATGATTGATACCTCTCGCCCTCTACCATACCTCCTCTACCCCTATACTGTAACCATATCCGCGAACCCCCGGTGTCACCTGGTAACCCCCTCTGTCTCCAGGACTCTGGCACCGGGCATCTGGCCGCCGGGATAACCCAACAGCAACAGAAGACGAAGATTCACCACCGGCAACTAGCCTCCGATTGGCTCCTGTCAACACTAACTCTCTCCCAACCACTCTCATCGACCCACTGCAAATAGCCTGCGGGCCTAACCGCGCGATCAACTAACCTCTCACTGCATCCACTTCCTCCTCATCCTCTGTCATCTCTCCAATCCTCCTCTTCTGCCCACCCTCCTCCTCTATCTCTACTCTAGGCATCCTCACCACCGGCTTGGGTACCTCCACCTCCTCAACCTCAGCCTCCGCCACACTCTCAGCCACTACCTCCTTAGCCACTTCCAACTCCGCCACCTTCCACTTTGTTCGCCCCAAGTACCTACCCCTCGCCTGGCACTCCAATGAAAATTCCTCCACTCCCTTCTTATACCACGGATCTGGAACTCTGTTACCATGCGTCTTCCTCCTCGCTACCGCCCCAACCTCTGTCGCTACAACCTTATCCCTAATCTCCACACCCTCTTCCTCTTCCCAAACTACCTCTACATAGTCGCTAGTCATGGAAGTGTCACTTGCAATAGATGATGTCACCTGTCTCGTACCATCCTTCACCATCCGATGATTCCTCTTGGAAACCACCGAAACATGATGTCGGAGCCTCTTAACCTCTCTCCTCAAATCTCCCATCTCCACAACCATCTCTGCCATGACAACCCCAAAATTGGCCACCTTGGCCGCCAAAAAACTCGTAGACTTCTGCTGAGGCATTCTAACACTTGTTTGTCGTAATAGAAAGCAAAATTCAAGATAAAAGTAGATGGAAGTGATAAACTAAGCACTAAAATCACTAGAAATACCACTGTACAAGACAAAGGCAAATAAAGACTTGAAAATATCGTGAGATAAATTCCAAGGACCGTATTGGTCAAAACTCGAAAAGTGAAGTGTCACTGTTGTTGTTATTTCTTTCACTAGAGGTGTAAGAGAGACGGTAGATGTACGAAAATGTTTTTCTTTTTTTTTCTTTTTTTTTATAAACTTTTTGTATTTCGCTACACTCCACTAGCCAAATAACTAAGCTAAGGTGAACATACATCATGGCCAAACTTAGGCGTCATAGCAAATCCAATACCCAAGGGCAACTAATGGAAACCTATATCAGCGGTACAACACCTCATCGGGCACCTACGTTCAGGAATAGTCCGGCGTAACTAAGCAAACAACATACCTGAATCTCTGGCCACTTTCCAGAATCTACCCTCCACCGCTGTCTTCTCTAAAGAAATAAACCACCTCGAGCCTAACACACATATCACCTATAGGTGCTAGGTCTCCTTCGACCTTCCACCCGCGGACTAACAAAAGAAACCAAAACTACCACCTACCGAGTCCGGTGCCATGGACTATGTCACTTGCAATGGGTGACATGGACCATCCCTGTCCCCAACAACCCCGCCAAAAATGAGCGTTATTCCTCCTAAAACACAACCCTAGCCCTACACAAAGGCACCACCCGTAACCGAAAACCGAAAGGTCAACACACAAACAAAACCACTAAATTCCTATTAGCCCAGCCTGCAGTTGGCCCAGGGTTGGTCCATGGGCAGTCACAAGGAGGTATCATTTTAGCGGAGCGGTATGGCAGCAATGGAAAAAATGGAAAAAATGTGTACCCCTACAGATCGTGATCTCGGAAAACCTTTCCTCCGCACTGTAACCCACAGCCCAATGCCATTGGCCCGCCAACACCGCCCACGCCAACACATCAGCTGCCTACCACACCAACCCTATCCTACAACTCTGGGGGTCAAAACGATCCCTCCGCCAAAAGCTGACACTTAAAAAACAAGGAAAACCGTAATGTGGAGTCCTACCACTCCCGCTTCCCCACCGTAGTAAAGCCTGCAAAATCCCGTGGTCGTTGAAAAGTCAAAATATGGCAAACTATAAAACTAATCGAAGAAGAACCTGCCGATAAAATTGTGAATATAATCCCTCGCGGGATAACATAATCCAAAAACGAAGGAATCTCAAATGAGGGATGTTGCACTTGAAGGGATCGTGAGAAAGCAAACAAGGAACCTAACTGGTCGACAGTGCCAAAATGACAACTCATATGGAGTTGAACTCTCAATCAGGGTGGTTGTAGGGGTGACAGCGGTTGTATGAAAACTTCTTTTCTTTTTATTCTGTGTTTATAAACTTTTTGTCATGTATTCAGCTAGCTACTTCTACACTAAATACAATCTCGGAGAGTTTTCTGTAGCAAAGCCACGCTGTCTGCCCTGTGATCTAAGCCTCAGTGGTCCACGTCGTACAAAAGCAAATAACCCAATATTCCACAATTAGAAACATTCTCAACCGGTATGCACCTCTAAAGCCAATAGTCAGAACCTAGCCCAAAGGAAACCCCATCCGCCTCTAACCTGTCCGTCTCCAAGAAGCATCACCTGTTCCGGTCCTCAAACCCTAAATTGAACACAAAAATAAACAGAAGAAAGTTTAAAACATACTCGAAACCCCATCAAAGTCAACCGGATAGTCTTCCCGACTGGGGTATTTCAGTCTTTTCCGGGTATTCTTCTTCGAAACGGTAAGCACTGCAGCCTGGTTAAGCCCCGAGCGTTCTTTCGATTGGTGGTCTATTCCTACTTCAACCAAAATTGTCATTGGCTTCCTCCTCAATCACCTCTCCCAAATCTCAACCTCCATTCTGACCTCACCCAAAAATCAAACCCCGCTTCTGGGTATGGGATATCCCAGCACACAATGTCTAGAGATAATATCCCAACCCCACAAAGCTTAAAGAAAGTAACCGGTACTAATAATAGTACCCACCTCTCCCCCGTCCTCCACCCCTATACTCATTACTCTCCAACCCAAAACCAAACCCTCTCCCTACAACTCCTCTCCCTCTACCCGCAAACATACTCGAAGGCCCACTAGGCACCCTCCCACTCACGACTCCGCCCAGTACACCTGATCTAGGGCCGACCGGAATCGCTTTAACCAAACTACACTCCCAAACCTCCACTCTACCCTCCCCTTTAGCAACTATCCTCCACTTCCTATCGCCCGGCAACTTAACAACTATCTTGCCAGCAACAACTTGATCTTCCTCCGAGCCCACACTCATCGTCTCCACTCCAAACCACAATCTCTTTGGCCACATCAACTTCAACAGCCACAATCTTGTAAACGCCACTTGTAATGGGTGGCACCCCCACAGCCGCAACGTCAGCCAGAACCTCAGTCTCAGCCACAACCTGAGCCACCTCCTCTTTAAAACTAATGAAAAGAGATTAACCTTCGTGAAGGAAAATGAAGACTTGGGAATATCGTGAGATAAAATCCAAGGATCGTATTGGCGAAAAGTCGAAAAGTGACGTATCACTGTAGTTGTTATTTCTTTCATGGAAGGTGTAAGAGAGACGGTGGATGTACAAAGACAGATTTTTTTTTCTTTTTTTTTAAAAATACTTTTGAGAGTATATTCAAGTAATCGAAACTAGCTAAAACAACTCACTACGGGCTTTCTATATCAATACAGGATGTTTGCCCCCTATCCCCCACCCACTACCCCAAACCCCTTCTACGGCCTATACCCAAACTCCATCTGCGACTCATCACTGCTAAAACTTGCCCCCACCCCTGCAGAAAAGGTGGAGCCACTTGCAATGGGTTACTCCGCCTTAGCCCCGAAAGCACCCCCACCCCCACCAGAAAACACTCACACCTTACTATCAAAATCCCTTTCAGCCTCCTCGCCCTTCTTACCCTTGTTCAACACCAGTCCCGCAACCGGCTTTACTGGTCGCTTCATCTCAACTCCTTCATACCTCTTCCTCTTTTCCTCGTCTTCCAATTTCTTGGCACTCTTACCCAACTCTTTCAACTGGTCGTTGATACTCTCTATATCCACCTGAGCCTTCCTCATACTCTCATCCCTCACCATCCTCTCTTTGTCCATCCACGCCCTCATCCACACTCAACCCGACTTTTTCCTTACCGGCTGCACTGCCTCAGACCTCTTGACCGAGTGCTACCTGCCACCCAGCCACAAACCACGCCTCAACTAACCAGCCACCCCCGAAGCCCCACGCGTAAACACCACCACAGTGGATGATATCTTGCCAAGACCTTTTCTCCTAACCACCTCTTCCTCATCCACCAACCACCTCGCGCCCTCACAAATCACATAACCCTCCTCTTCCAATGCAGCCAGTAACCCTTCGACACCCACCTACCACAACACGCCATTTATCTTCACACCCACCACAGTCCTCTTCCCCCTCAAACCTTCTGGGTCAAATGGTTTCCCCCCTCCCTCAAATCTCTTCCCTCTCCCTTCTCCCACGCTGAAATTGGTCGACTCTCTTCCTCGCTTCATTGACTTGGGCGTCTCCGGTCTCATCTCCACCGCCGTTTCCACTATCCTAGATGTAAAAGGAGTCGCAGTCCTAACGAACGTACGCAGTTGAGCCTCAGGCTCTTTGATCTACAACTTCTTCGCTGCACCATGTAGCTTCTCTTCCAGGATGACAACTTCCCTCTTGAGACTTTCAATCGGAGGGCCCATAGCGCTGATATAGCTTAAAAATGTGACTCCTAATAACAATAACTTGTAATAGGTCCGTAGCACTATCGTGTGCTTGTGTGACAAGGTTGAATTTCAAACACTGAGGTTGTAATAGAGACGGAACTTGTACCAGGACATTTTTCTTTTTTTTTAAACTTTTCAACATGTATTCAGCTAGCGACTTCTACACTAAATACAATCTCTGTGGGTTTTCTGTAGCAAAACCATGCTGTCTGCCCTTTAATCCAAGCCTCAGTGGTTCTCCTTGTACAAAAACAAACAACTCAATACCCTACGATTAGAAAGATACTCAACCGGTATGTCTACCAAAAGCCAATAGCCGGAACCTAGCCTTAAGGCAACCCCATACTCCTCTAACCCGCCCGTCCCTGAGAAGCATCACCTGGTCCGGTCCCCAAGCCCTAAATTGAACATAAACCAGACGAAAGAAACTTTAAAACATACTCGCAACCACCCCCAAAGTCAAGCGGATATTAACCCCCACCGGGTTATATCAGTCTTGTCAGGGTATCCTGCTTCAGAGCGGTAATCACTGCAGCCTGGTTAAGCCTAGCGTTTTTCCAATGGGTCATCCATTCCTACTTGGAACAAAATCGTACTCGGCTTCCAACCTCCTCTCCCAAACATCCTTCCCCCGGTCCAATCTGATCCCAAAACCAAAACCCCTCTTCCGGGTATGGGACACTTCACATACAATGGGTGCAATGTCCCAACCCCGCAAGGCCAAACGAGCATAAACGGTACTAATAAAAGTACCCTCCTCTCCCCCATCCCCTTCTCCTATACCCATAACCCTCTATCTCAAACCCAAAACCCCTATTCACCATACCTCTTCCTCTACCCACAAACACACTCGAGGGTCCCCTAGTCACCCCCTCACCCATAACAACACCTTGTTCACCTGATCTAAGGCCGACCGGAATCGCCCTAACCAAACCTCTCACCTCAACCTCTACCCTTTTCTCCCCCCCCCACTTCTGTTATCCTCCTCTTTTTATCGCCCCGTAATCTAACAACTATTTTGCCGTCGACAACTTCATCCTCATCTACCTCCAAGCCTACACTCATCGACTCTACTCCAGCCAGAATCTCTCCCGCCACATCCTCTTCCTCAGCCACAACTTCGTGAACGCCACTTGTAATGGGTGGCGCCCCAACAGCCGCAACTTCAGTCTCAACCACTACCTCAGCCACTACCTCCCCTACCTCGTCTTTTTCCTCAACTCTCTTTTCTTCCTCCCACCCCTTCAACCGTTTCGACAATATCGACACATGATGCCAGAGCCTTGAAACCTCTTTCTCCAACTCTAGGATGCTTATAAAAGCTGCACCAATCACCATGCCGGTATTAGCAACCTGGGTTGCCATAAACGAAGTCTTCTAAGCATTAACCATCGCGAACGATAATAAACCGACAGACCGAGATGTAATAAAGCTTCAAAAGATAAAAATATAGATAAAAGAGATAGATTTTCCTCTTAAACCTAATACAATATTATTAACCTTGGTGAAGGAAAACAAAGACTTGGGAATATTCTGATATAAATTCCCACTGTTACAATCCTCTCCTCTCCGGGTGATACTTGCAGCAGGTAACCGATAGTCTTCTAACGATCACTCCTCTTGGCCCAATAGCTGTTGCGATAGCTAAGTCCGTTGACTCCTATCTAGCAACGT
>Ga0307507_10007756_pt1 | contig 15314 bp, 7 predicted proteins | sample 7_EM_MG_FD_207223 | JGI IMG/M metagenome (GOLD analysis project Ga0307507, IMG submission 207223) | Populus trichocarpa ectomycorrhiza microbial communities from riparian zone in the Pacific Northwest, United States - 7_EM | ecosystem: Host-associated > Plants > Roots > Unclassified | place... | reverse complement strand
TGAAGAGAGACATGAATTCGGGGGCGAGTGAGGGGATGAGATTTTGTGAACTATGGAGACTAGTATTGTGAGGATAAAATGCAAGCCTTTTTCTGTGTTCCTCTCTAGTTTTGTGGGCTTGGCTTGAACTGGTTGGCGCAGTCTTTATTGTGCATTAAAAATATCACCGTGTAACTACTTTCAATTGGGCCTAAAACTGTGTTAGCAAAAAAAAAACAATTTTCCTTTATTCTTTTTAGTTTTCTTCTCTTTTTTCAGTTTTTTAATGAAATATGAAAAAAAATACATGTTCATTTCTTAAAGTTTCATAACATTTATCCAACTCAGAATACTAGAAAATGTGTTTATATTATACTGGTTTTTATTTTCGGAGAAAAATCGTATTCAAATTAAATATATTTTCTATGATGTTTTTTATATTTTGATGCACTTAAATATTTATTTTCCTAATCTTAATGGTATTGTCCATTTTTTAATTTATTTATCATTATTTCGAGAGAAGTTTTTCACTAAATTAAATGAAATGCAAGAACAAACACAACAGAAATAAGATATTTTTACTAATAAATTTCTATTAATAATAAAGTTCAACACCGGAAACAATATTAATTAAAATATAATAAAATTCTTAGAAGTTATTATAATTATTCCAAAGAACAAGAAAACAGAGAAAGAATCTTAAGGGTTGGACTCTTTAAAACAATCGTAGTATATTTAAAAATTACAATTACAATTCTTGGGAGATTGAAAACAAAGACATACTTAGGGGCACTTTGATAGATAAATATTGCATGTTTTGTAGACAACATGAAAAGACACACAATCATCTTTTCTTTGCGTGTGAGTGGACCTCTCTCTTATGGCGTAAGGTTAAGTTTTGGCTCTATCTTAACAAAAGCATGGCTACTCTTAACGGGCCTAAGATTTAAGAAAAGTTTTTCTTGATAAAGAGATATTTATATTATTTTATTAAAACTTAACCATTCTAAAATCTTAAAAATTAAAGATGTATTCTTGTCAATTTATTTTAATACCCGGAATATGCATTACTTTGTAAAATTCATACCCCGAATATTAATTAAACAAATTAATTTTTATGGTGTTTTTGAAATTTTGGGCAAATCCTAATGGATAATCACAAATTTGTGATACCCAATAATATTTTTTTTTCATCTTTTTTCAAGTCTGATAAAAATGCGATTTTTTATTTTTTATGAAGTATGCATGAAAATTTCAGAATTTGGCCGTATGCACACAAATAAAAATGTATTTTTTGTATTTTTTTTTCAAATAAGGAATTTATATATTTCATGTATTTTTTTCTAAATTTTTTAAGAAAGTAAAAAAAGACAGGTATATTTAATAACGAGTCAGTAACTTACATTGTAAGTTTACATCTCAAATATTAAACAAATTGGTTAGAAAACTTGTGAGGGACCTATAAATAATTTTAAAATGATCCTTGAATTTCTTAGGAATTTTTGAAAATTATTTGAGGTTTGTTTAGAAAAAACATAAAAAAATAAGAAAATAAACACTACTGAAAAATCAATCTTTCCATTTCTTATCAATCTTTCATAGCCCTTCTATCAAGAGACTTTTAGTGATTTAATCCTCTAAGTTTTTCTCCTCCTTTTCTTTATGATTGTCTCCTCCTTTTTCCTTTATGGTTTCTTTTTCTTTTATAGCCTTAAAAGGTAGGTAGTTGTAAAATCATTTGTAGGTTTGAAGGTTGTTTTTCAAAATTAGATCATAGGAGATTCTTTTCTATTTTTTGCTTTTTTTTGTTAGGAGACGATTCTTCTCTGTTATTCTTTTATTTTCTGATTCTCTATATGTTTAACAAACTCTTAGAGCTTCTAGAAAAAGTTTGGAACTTCATAACTAAAGCTTGGCAGAAAATGGCTGACTGGGGGTGCATTTTCCATGAATTAATCGTGGTGAATAGGGGTTATTGAAGCCAACCAAGCCATAGATCTTGTAGAGGTGGTGTTATTCTTTAACTAGGATCAAACCATGATTGATTTGGTGGCCTGTAATTTTCCCTCCATCGATCCAAAGTTGGGTGTAACACTACCAAATTTGACTGAATCAGACAAGGCTACCCTGGGATAAGAAATTGAGAGCTTTCACATGGCAGGTAGGGTACAAACACTGAACAAGGGTGACACAAACTTGTAGAAGGGAAACTCCTCTATTGAATGATTGTGGTTAAAGTCCGTAAGGTGGTCGAAAATGCCACATTCATTCACCTGAATGTGGCAACTCAATCAGTCTTTTCGAGCGAGGAAGACAATAAAACTGGGAAAGACATGTCACTCAATTTCTTTATTAAAAAATAGTGACATGTCATCTGCTTAAACCCTAAAACTTAAGGTTTTCTAATTGGGATTTTGATAAATTTCAATTTGGTCTCTGTTGTTTCAATCTAAGCTCAAACATCCTTAATTATGACTAACTAATTTTATGCAATTAGGCCCCTGTCAAAAATTAATTGAGACACCCCAAGTTTAGCGTCTTTTACAAAGTAGCCATTGTTTTCTGATTTATTCAATGTAGTTCCCAATTAAGCCTTAAACTTTGATTTTCTTCAATTTAGTTCTTGAAAAAGTTTAGTACAACCCCTAATATTATGCGCCTTTTGCAGAAAGATCCTTGGTCTTGAATTTTTCTAATTTGCCTCCCCTTAGCCTTCAAACTTTAAATTTCTTGCAATTTAACCCCTGATTTTACCAACTTTGCCTTCTAAAGTTTCAATTGTTTCCCTAATCTTCCAATCTTTGAGAATTGATTCACATTAGGCCTTAAAACTTGAGTTTTTTTCAATTGAGTTCTTAATTAAATCTATAATACCCATTAGAAGTTTAATTAAGTCCTTAAACTTAATTAATTCTTTCAATTTTGGTCAAGTTTGGATTTCAACCTCAATTTTCTTTCTTTCTTCATCCCATCTTATCAAAATATCTCAATTTGGCTATTCTTCTAGCATTTTGGCCTGTTGCAGCTTAAAGGTCTATCTCTTTATATCTTGAAAAAAAAATTTGGTTTTTTTTTAATAAAAATACGTATATATTATTATTAAAAAATTTAGGGAATCCAAAATTGGGTTATAACAATTGTTCCCCACTTTACAATACTTACAAATTATAATTTTTTAAAGGACTTTAGAGAGTAAGTTTATAAAGAAAAGAAAACCACCGAGGAGCTTATATCTAGGATTTTTCATAAATGATATCAGTTCGGGCAACTAGCCCTTGGTTTGTATTTAGGTAACCTGCATGTGGTCTCTAATTGAGTGACCTGTCTGTGGTCTCTAAACAGGTAACCTGCTCGTGGTCTCTGATTAGGTAACCTGCCCGTGGTTTGTGTTCGGGTAACTTGCCCAAGGTCTCTGATCGGGTGACTTACCCATGGTCTCTCATTAGGTGACCTTCCCGTGGTGAAAAATATCTAGAAGAGTTTGAAACAAAGTTGCCCCCTGCCTTCTTAATTGTCGTGAGAAGAACTTACTTCTTTTTAGATTGGGTGATGTTGTATCCTTTCAAAAGTGCTTATGTTAGGGACTTAAGTAAATGATACTTTTCAAAAGTCCTCCTTTATCTTGTTGATTCTTAGGGATAAATCCTATTTGTAATGGTTATCAAACTTTTGACCTTTTCTGATTTTGAAAACTTAAGTGATTTTGATGTGTGCTCAAAATAATATCTTTAAATTATGTAATTCCCTGTTTTTTGGAAAGGAATGATTTGTTTTCATTGCGTTTTAAAGGGAGTTTAAAATTAGCAAAAGGTATACGGTGAGGTGACCATAAATTTAGTTATTTTTTTATGGTAAAAGCTTGTTTTTCTTATATGCTCATTTTATCTTTATGAATATTAACAAATAGTTTTACCCACTATGCCACAATTATGATGAAATTTTGATCACATTGAAGATACCATTTATCAATCCAAATTGCTTGTTCTCTTAAAGGACTTATAAAGGCATGTCATGTAGGTTGCGGTTTTTGGTTATGAAATAAAGGGATTCATAGGCTCAAAAAGTATTTCAGTGTCCTGCAGACTTAGAATCATTGTTTTTTCTCAACTCATCATGTCCTTCTTTGATTCGCCCCTTTTGATTACTTTGGTGAGGCATTCTCATTTTGTTTTGACCTTGACTTGATCATTTTGTTTTTTTTTTTTTCCATTTAGGTATGCCCCCTAGTGTGAGGTGTGATCCTAGTCAGGATCAATTCTTGATCTTTTGAATATTTATTTGCTCTCCAGTATGGGATATGATCCTAGTCAAGATTAATGCTTGATCTTTGGAATTTTCATTTAACCCCCGATATGGGTTGTGATCCTAGTCAAGATCAATTCTTAATATTTGGAATTTCCATTTGCCTTCTAGTGTGGGGTGTGATTCTAGTCGGAGTTTTTTTGTGGAAAAAAAAAACTAATGTAGGCTTAAATGGGTCCATAATTGATATGTTTAAGAATGTGAAGGGATAACAAAGATGACCTTTATTCTTTTCAAGCACAAACGATCTGAATCGATGAAATTTTGTCCTTGTCCAATGCAATGGTTTGCAATTTTTTGTACAAGACTTCAAATTAATGACGAGTGAATCTTACTATATGTGATTATGCATATAGCTAAAATGTAGCTCAAGATATAAGGTGCAAGTGATTTTCCTGTCATCTCAAGGGGGGCATTGCTTCATGAACAAATGCCAAAATCATTTTAAGAAAACATCTCATCAATTTTCTTTGAAAACTAAAATCAATCAAAAGTCCAAAAAGTCATTTATGAAAGAGGATTTGATTTTTTTCAAAAGCATTCTAAGTCGGTGAGATCATGCAAGGTTGTAAGGTATGTTTATTTAAAAGAAAGGTATATACAAAGAGAATTCCTAGCCAAACTTTGTTTTATTGATGAGAACAAATTACACAAAGTATTTCTTTACAGAATCTGAATTTACAGACCTAATTACATCTTCTCCATCTATATTAGTTAAGATCAGCTATATTTCTAATAAAGGTGGTGGTTGCATCCAATTGTTCTCGGTACTTCATGACATCATTCCCAACTTGGGTAGCCTGCTATTGCAATCTCTCAACCTGATGGGCTACTTCCTCAACTTGCCTTGTCATTTGCCTTATCTTATCATGGAATAGAGTGTTGTCAGTGACTAGGACACCATTACTGGAAGCTAAAGCCTCGTCATTTCTTTCAAGCATTCATACCGTGTTTTCCAGATATGTTACTTTAGTCGTTGCTTATCACATTTCTTTTCTTTCGATGTTAATCTCAATTATTTTAGAGTTAATCTGGATCTCAAAAGTATCAATGTAATCTTGACATTCATAACGCTCTTTCATTGAAGTACTGGACCTATTCAATACTTTTCTCATTTTGAAGTATTGGTCTTTTAGCTCCATTAGTTCTTCCTCTTGAATTTCTAACTCGAATTGCATCACCATAAGCTGTTCTTTTCCATACTCAACCTGTAACATCCCCAGATCCGGGATAAAAACATCAATCTCATGTCAACCGAAAAAATAAGTAATTAAATTTTTTTTCTATATATATATATATATATATATATATATATATGGTGTTCATATTAAAGTCTACCGAAATTTCGACGGAGTCTCTCCTATACCGGAAGGTGATGCAACCATATTATTCGATATCACTCACATTTAACTAGTGTTTTGCCTGTGTTTTATATATAAAATGTCTTGATATTCTTTATTTTATGTTTGAAGGCACTTTTGGATGAAAGATGCAAAATGGAGTAAATTAGAGGTAATTGGCAGATTTGACCTTCAGTCGATGTTTTGTGCAAAGCGTGAGCTCTAGAGGTCGAAATGAAGAGAATATAGTGGCATTAAAAATCTAACATCTATACCTTTCTAGACGTCTAAGGAAAATAAAATAAAATAAGGAAGAGTATGGAAATTCGCAGCCTTCAAAGTCAAATCTCGCAATCTGCCAGTGTTGACTTTCAGTCATTTCGATTTGAATATCTGGATCTACAGAAGTCCAATTGATGCAAACTCAATTTAGTTGGATTCCTGACTCAAAGACCTATCAACGCTTCAAATTTCAGCAAACAATGATGTCATATAAGGGATATATGATTTTTCAAAGATGACAACTAAATTCTGCCAGCAAACAGGTTTCGTGAAGAAACGAGTCCAAATTACGTTTAAAAGCATCTAAACCGACATCCAAGTTTTTATTTCAGCAATTTAGCTCCTCCAAGTCAAAGCTTAAAGATTTCATGCAAGGCTATTTCTCTTTTTTTAGGAAATTAGTTATTAAAGTACTTAAATGTAAACTGTCTACTTAAAGGAGGACTATTTTGTAAAATAGAGACTAGGGTTTCCTAGGATATAAAAACAATGGGAGAAGAGAAGGGGGGCAGCCAGCCAAGAAGAGAAAAATGCCCCCTTCCTCTAAGAAACCCGAAATCATGCATTCCTTCTTCTTTTTAATTAGTTGTTCAGCAAACATGCAAGGCTAAACTCTTTTTCTTGGTTGCAAGGACACGAAAACCTTCGGATTTCACGAACTGTGAGATTTATTTTACCTTTTCTTTTCAGTTTATATGACGAATATGAATGTTCTCCTATGCTTATTTTTCCTATGATTATTTATTTTAATTGCTAGAGCGGACTCTAAGTTATTATTGTAGACAATCTATTGCTAAGTTTGATATCAAAAGTGGAGTTATGGATATGAACTTGTGAAGCAACTGAGTTTAATAATTGTGGCGGATCTACGTTATTAATCTTAGGAAGAACATTCAATCAAATCAAACATAGACTGCAAACAGTTATGTTTTCTTGATTAATCAACTTATCTAGTTCTTAAGGCTGCTATTGAATTAAATTACTAGTGCGGACACTGTGGTTGTTTGATGGTTAGAGTTAGTTATATGATGAATCCATTAAGTAACCAATGTTAAGAAGAGATAATTATTCAGAATATAAATTGATGTCTCGTTTCCATGATCAATTCTGATTTCTGTAGGTGGACGTTTACTTGTGACCAAGGTTTGTTCTCTTGATAATTTTCTGATTTTATTTCATTTCGCTTGATAGTTTTCTGTTTTCTTTTACTTTAGCCTAGATAACATCCAAACCCCCCCAAATTGCATATCATCTAGCATAAAAATCTGACTTGAGCCTTCCTCGTGGGATCGACCCCTTGCTTGCTTTATACTATCTTGTGTGTTGTGTTTTAAGCTAGGATAATTAATTTGTGCGACCGCGACATCACAACAGAAGGTCCCAAGTTATCGACATTTAACTTGTTTACACTTCTAATAACTCGCATCTCCTAACTCAATCACGACCCAATCATCCTAGGTCTCAATCCCATAAACATTTCACACATATCAACCACAATATTTATGATATACATTATATAACAACTATCATTATGGATGGATAAAAAATATAAATAAGCATACATGAAACATGGTTATATGAACTACAGAGTTAAGTTCATCTAATCAAGTTTAAACATTAATTATACATATTAAGTTATACAAATGTTTCCATGTTTACAAAATACAAGAGTATACTTCCTAGAACCTAGATTACAAAAACTAAACATAAGCTAGGATTTACTCCTGTCGTGCATGCGATGGTCCTGAAACAAAATACATATTATTGAAACATGAATATCACAATAGAATATAACAACACAAATATCTAACAATTTAAAAAGGCAAACATGCATTCATATTTTATTCACTTCTTCCTTCTAGTTTTCATTGGAAACTCTTTCTCATTCGACTACTAAAACATATTTTATTCACTTCTCCCTTCTGGTTTTCATTGGAAACTCTTTCTCATTCAATACTTAAAACCATTTCCTCTCCCATTATCAACCTTCATTCAAGATTTCATAAGATCCACCATGACTATTTCCGCTTAACACATTACTGATACCAATTTCACTGGTATCATCATCACCCTATAAGAATCGATGCAAGGTGATCCCCTTACCCGGGATCCTACCATACACTAAATGTATGCTAGCCAATACATGGTGATCCCTTTATCCGGGATCCTAACATACACTAAATATATGCTAGTCCATGCCTCATATCACACTTCTCATCTTTCCTTTGTCAGCAATAATTTCATCACTTGGCAATTCACATAACAACCTTTCACCTTGAATACACATACATTCATAATACTATCCAAAATATCAACATGATTACGCAAAATTTCCTTCTTTCACATAATATCCAACATTCGGTAATTCACATTTCACATCAATAACATATTAAATCATGGAATTTAACTAGAAGGTATAGGTACGGATCACCTACCTGCAGTAGAAGCTCTACTCGTCCTCCCCTGCTGCTACCGCTGCACAATGCCTGTGGTCCCTCCTAGTAATCACAAACATAATCTCATAAGTTATCCTCATTCAAGGATACATTTCATAATAAACATATTAATAGTCAATACAGGTCTTTCTTCTTTCAATTATTCCTTTCGTTATATTTTACGTTCTCTCATTTCATCTATTAATATCGACATTCTTTGTCCAACCATGGTTATCATTCTTTTCTTTATATTTGAACTGATACTGTATTGAACTGTTACTGTTTTGAACCGTTACTGTCTTGAACTGTTACTGTAATTAACTATTATTATTTTTGTTTTTGAACCGTTACTGTCTTGAACTGTTATTGTATTGAACTGTTACTGTTTTTGAACCGTTACTGTATTGAACTGTTACTATTTTGTTTTTGAACCGTTACTATCTTGAACTGTTATTGTATTGAAATGTTACTGTTTTGAACCGTTATTGTCTTGAACTGTTACTGTTTTGTTTTTGAACCGTTACTGTCTTGAATTGTTACTGTATTAAATTTTTACTGTTTTGTTTTTGAACCGTTACTGTCTTCAGAGGTCGCATTCTGACCTCACCTCAGATTTTTAACTATATTCAGAGTTCTAGAACTCTGTTTCAAGTGAGATTGGTCTCGTTGTAAAGCTAAGACATGAGCCTACAAGTCCTTTGAAAGAAGGAGAACTCAGTTCTACCCCCAAGATAGTCAAAATTTCTCATCAACTAATCAGTCCTACTGCCTTATAGAGTCAGTCATGACTCAGTCTCGGTTGGTGACCCATAACTGGAGTTCTCCAGCTCCAAATTGAGCAAGAGCAATTTCCTTAGTTAGCTAACATCCAAAAATACAATTTTTATGAAGGAACCTGATCCTAATTCCCTCATCCTCCTACTCGAAATCTTACCGAAAGTCAAGATACGAGCCTGTCCAGACTCGTCACCCCCTTCCATTCACACATAATCATTCACAAACTACATTTTCTGGGTAAATTGTCATGGTTTCACACCTCCAATCACATACCACACATGAATTAACTTAATTTTAACAACTAATACTTTTTCCCCAATTCAAGTCTAAGAACCCTAATCTATAATTCAACATCAAGGCATCAATTCATAATCGAATTTGAAATGAATTATAAGATCATGTTTAGAACATCTTACCCAGTAAGACTTAAGGTTTTGATCTTTAACTAGTTAAAGATTTTTGACTCCCTCCTTCCTCTCTTTTTTCTGATGACAGGCGACCCTCCTTCTTCTCTTCTTGTTCAATTTTTCTAATTAATCCCTTGCCCACAAGTGTCTATAAACCCTTAATCTTGGATGAGTTCTTGAAATTTTGGTGTTTCTCTCTTGATTTTGCAAGAATGGATACAAAAACTCCCTCTTTTCTTTCCTTTTGGTTGCTGCAGATTTTTTATGAGGAGAGGAGTATTTATACTCTATAATTTCTCTTATTTGTACTTAGGCCTCATTTCCTTGAGTGTATTATTTTTGCCCCTATATATTTTTTCTTCTTCTTATAATCAAGCTATACCTCTTTTCATTTCTTATAACTCCACCCCAGAACTTTTAGTTTGGCTTATTTCCCTCAATTTTATCCAATCCTCAACATTCCGGGTTAATTTATAATGTCTCGAAATATTTCGCCCGGAAATTTATATCCTAAAAATTTCTGAATTCCCATTTTATTTAACCCTATGCATGAATTTCTTTACTTTATTTCCATTTAGTTAGTTTGCAATTTACGCAACATTATTTTCCCAGGGTTTACACAACCTTTTTTTATAGTCTCTCATGTCAGATTCAGGGCCTTCTTAACACTTCTTTCTTCCCCTGACTGTGCTATATACTGGGTTTGAATCTTTTTTTCTTTTTCTATGTCAATTTCAACTAGCCAGTTCTTCTTTTTTTTCATTGTCTAATTTCTTTCTAAGGTTGTCCTTTTCCTTCTTCAAATAGTCTATTATTTCCTTATCAGAAATCATCTTGCTCTTAGCTCGCTTCTTGATCTTAACCATTTATTTATGTATCTGCGCACACTTGTTGACCAGTTCATCATGCTTAAGTATTCGGTTTTCTAACTTTTTTTGGATCCTTATAGTTACTTTTTTGGCTATCTCAACTTTTTTTTTTGTTAATCTCTTTCCAACTCAAGATCTTTTACCAAGGTCGCTAACTATTCATCTTATCTTCTTCTTTCAATTATCTTTCCAAGAGTTGTTACTACCCTTTGCTATAACAAAGGTCAATTCTACACTTCTCTAACTGCTTTATTAACTCTTTCCCATTGTCAATCCTTTTTTTTCTTTTTGGTTGCTCCACTTCTAATTCTAAACTTCTAGGTTTTGTGAATCTGGTTATTCTAGAAAGCTTTTTATTTCTCCAGATTGCGTAGTTTTGCTTCCTTCATCACCAATAGAAGCATTTCTCAATCTTGTCTAATAAGTTCCACCTCTTGGAGGGATGACTGATGTCTGAATAAACTGGTGAATTTTGTTAATCCCAAAGTTCTCGATACATACTACATTCCACCCAGCTGTCTTATTACAAGTGCAGGTGTATAAATGATGTATCCAGTTACACCAATCAAAGGAACCCATATCTTGCTACCACAACTCATTATATAGACCGCGTCATTCATTTATGGTGTTTTCCATTCGAAGTTGCTTTACCGTAATGTAGTATATATTTTCTCTACCCAGACTTTCTCGTCCAAATTCTTCCAAGTCTCATCTATAATATTTTTTAATGGTAAAAGATCAAACTACCAAAAGTTATTAAAAATATATCTTGGTGTTTTGTATGACTAATAGTCCATAGATGCAATATTAGAACAAAACATCTCATGGCTCCTTTCCCAAGTATCCTATAATGGTTGAGTGATAGCATGGTTTCAACCAAAATTACAGTAGATAGGTTGATTTGATCATATTCATACTCCACGAACGCATTTGCATCTTCTAAATCTGATGACTCCGTTTTTAGATGGGAATAGAGCTAACCCAAATAAAGCAAAAGTCACTAGCTTGTACCGTTCATCTCCTAATTTACTTTACTCGACATGTATAATACCTTCTTCATTTTGACTTCCATCCCTATTAGCACTAACATAAATATATAAAACCTTAACTCGCAAATGGAAATTTATTATCATTAACCCTTCTTATGCTAAATCATTACCACCCATATCTAACAGATTTCACCCTCACTACTATTTCATCTCATTAGTTCCCATTTACAATGGAACAACAAATCATTGATTTTCATTTTACAATAAAGTAACATACTCGTTTGCTTCCTTTCAATTCTCGTAACAATAAACAATGCCTTTTTTTGCCAAGAAAGCAACAAACATTGACTTTCTCTTACCCAGAAAGCAACAAACATTGGCTTTCATTCAATAATGAAAGCAACATAAGCATCGGCTTCCTTTCAATAATGAAAGCAACAAACATTGACTTCTTTTTACCAAGAAAACAACACACATTAGCTTTCATTTAATAATGAAAACAACAAAATCATTGGCTTCCCTTCAATAATAGAAGCAACAAACATTGGCTTTTTTTTTACCAAGAAAACAACACACATTGGCTTTCATTCAATAATGAAAACAACAAAATCATTGGCTTCCCTTCAATAATGGAAGCAACAAATATTGGCTTCCTTTAACCAAGAAAAAAACACACATTGGCTTTCATTCAATAATGAAAGCAACATAATCATTGGCTTCCCTTTAATAATGGAAGTAATAAACATTGACTTATTTTTACCAAGAAAACACATTGACTTTCATTCAATAATAAAAGCAATATAATCATTGGCTTCCTTTCAATAATGAAAGCAACATAATCATTCGTTTTCATAAACCCCTTTTCAATATACTTTTGTCACATTTACCAAGGATTATCAAGTATAAATAATTGCAAGATTAATATACAAGATTACAAAAAAAAAAACTAAGGTGCAAAAAGGACCTACCTGGTGTCTAACCTCTAGATGCGACACCCTGCTGCTGTCCCACTAATGCAGCCTCTCTTGTACCATTAAAGACAAACATTGCTGACAAGTTCCACGAACAACAAAAGTGTCATTTCAATTATCATCCAATCCAAATTTTAACTCACTAAGTAGGACAAATACTTAAAGTTTCCAAATTTTAACTCACTAAGGGGGAGAAATATGTATGAATTGAATCATTGCAAAAGAGGTGAATTGTAGTGTAACATCCCCCGTTCTGAGATAAAAACAACAATCTCATGTCAACCGAAAAACAGAGTAATTAATTTTTTTTCTATATATATATTCATGGTCTTCGTATTAAAATCTACTGAAATTTCAACAGAGTCTCCCCTATACCGGAAGGTCCCAAGTTATCGACATTTAACCTGTTTACACTTCTAATAACTCGCATCTCTTAACTCAATCCCGACCCAATCATCTCGGGTCTCAATCCCACAAACATCATCATACATATCAACCATAATATTTATGATATACATTATATAACAAATATCATTATGGATGGGTAAAAATATAAATACGCATACATGAAACATGGTTATATGAACTATAGAGTTAAGTTCATTTAATCAAGTTTAAACATTAATTATACAAATTAAGTTATACAAACATTTCCATGTTTACAAAATACAATGGTATACTCCCTAGAACATAGATTACAAGAAGTGAACATAATCTAGGATCTACTTCTGTCGTGCATGCGATGGTCCTGAAACAAAATACATTTTATTTAAACATGAATATCACAATAAAGATAACAACACAAATATCTAACAATTTAAAAAACAAAATACATTTTATTGAAACATGAATATCACAATAAAGATAACAACACAAATATCTAACAATTTAAAAAGGGCAACATGCATTCATATTTTGTTCACTTATCCCTTCTGGTTCTTATTAGAATCTCTTTCTTGTTCAACTACTAAAAATTGTTTCCTCTCCCATTATCAACCTCCATTCTAGATTTTATAGGATCAATCATGATTATTTCTGTTTAACACATTACCGATACCAATTTCACTGGTATCATCATCATCACCCCGTAGGACTCGATGCAAGGTGATCCCCTTACCCGAAATCCTAACATACACTAAATGTATGCTAGCCAATACATGGTGATCCCCTTACCCGGGATCCTAACATACACTAAATGTATGCTAGCCAATACAAGGTTGATCCCCTCACCCGGGATCCTAACATACACTAAATGTATGTTAGTCCAAACATGGTGATCCCCTTACCCGGGATCCTAACATACACTAAATGTATGCTAGTTCACGCCCCAAATCACACTTCTCATATTTTCTTTGTCAGCGATAATTTCATCACTTGGCAATTCACACAACCTTTCACCTTGAATACATATACATTCAGTAATTCACATTTCACATCGGTAACATATTAAATCATGAAATTTAAGTAGAAAGTATAGGTGCGATTGATCTACCTGTAATAGAAGCTCTACTCGTGCTCCCTTGCTGCTGCTATTACACCACGCTTGTGGTCCCTCCTGCAAATCACAGGTTTATCTCATAAATTTTTCTCAATGAAGGATATGTTTTATAATAACCATATCAACGACCAATAAGTCTTTCTTTTAGTCATTTCTTTATATTTTACATTTTTCTCATTACACCAATTAATATTGTTGTTCTTTGTCCAACCATAGTTATCATTCCTTTCTTTGTATTTGAATTGTTACTGTTTAAATCTCGAACTGTTATTGTCCAACTGTTACTGTCTAGACATTGGATTGTTACTGTCGAATTGTTATTGTCTAGACATTGATGTGTTACTGTCCAACTATTACTGTCTAGACATTGAACTGTTACTGTCCGACCTCTCCTCAGATTTTTAACTATATCTAGAGTTTTAGAACTCCGTTTTAAGCGAGATTGGTCTCGTTGGAAAGCTAAGACATGAGGCTATAAGTTCTCTAAAGGAAGGAGAGTCCAGTTCTACCCCTAAGATAGGAAAAATTGCTCGTCAACAAATATTGGATTGTTACTGTCCAACCGTTATTGTCTTGACATTGAACTGTTACTGTCCGACCTCTCCTCAGATTTTTAACTATATCTAAAGTTTTAGAACTTTGTTTCAAGTGAGATTGATCTTGTTGGAAAGCTAAGACATGAGGCTACAAGTTCTCTGAAGGAAGGAGAACCCAGTTCTACCCCCAAGACAGTCAAAACTGCTCGTCAACAAACATTGGACCGTTACTGTCCAACCGTTATTATCTTGACATTAAACTGTTACTGTCCGACCTGTCCTTAGATTTGTAACTATATCTAGAGTTCTAGAACTCCAAATTGAGCAAGACCAATTTCCTTAGTTAGTCAACATGTAAAACTACAATTTCTATGAAGGAACCTGATCTTAATTCCTTCATCCTTCTACCCAAAATCTTTCTCAAAGTCAAGAGACGAAACTGTCCAGATTCGTCAACCTTTCTATTCACACACAACACATAAAGTTATTTAATTTTAGCAACTAATACTTTTTCCTCAATTCAAGTCTAAGAATCGTAATCTATAATTCAACATCCAGGCATCAATTCATAATCGACTTTGAAACGACTCATAAGACCATGTTTAGAACACCTTACTCGGTAAGAATCAAGGTTTTGATCTTTAACTCCCTCCTTTTCTTTCTAATGACAGTCGGCCCTCCCCTCTTCTCTTCTTGTTCAAATTTTCTTGTTAATCTCTTGCCCACAAGTGTTTATTCTACCTATAAACCCTTAATCTTAGATGGGTTCTTGAAATTTTGGTGTTTCTCTCTTGATTTGCAAATATGTTGCGATGTCGCGGTCGCACAAATTAATTACCCTAGCTTCAAACACAACACACAAGATAGTATAGAGCAAGCAAGGGGTCGATCCCACGAGAAAGATTCAAGTTAGATTTTTATGCTAGATG
>Ga0307507_10007755_pt1 | contig 15315 bp, 13 predicted proteins | sample 7_EM_MG_FD_207223 | JGI IMG/M metagenome (GOLD analysis project Ga0307507, IMG submission 207223) | Populus trichocarpa ectomycorrhiza microbial communities from riparian zone in the Pacific Northwest, United States - 7_EM | ecosystem: Host-associated > Plants > Roots > Unclassified | place... | reverse complement strand
GCTTCTTACATCATAGTTGTCACAATTATTCCTAACTTTGCTCTCTTTAGTTACTTCACCACCGATCGCTTCCACTACCAGCTGTGCCCGTACTTAGCGCGAGGTCCTGAATACAGACGAAGGGATAGGAGCACCGGGGATTACCGCCTGCCATCCAATGATATCATCTTCACCTGACGTCACTTTTCCGTCAACCATCTTCTTAGAAGAAAGCTAACTCCCTCGTCATAAGCTAGCAAAAATACTCGGCCTGGTGGGCTGATCAAGGTTTTGAAGATTTCGCCCGCAAGTGGAGATTGTAGCAGATAACTTTACAGGATTTGGTAAAACTCCTGTTCCGCGTAGCCTATTGCACCTTGATACCTTTTCTGCTTATGACCCCCTGCGACTTCGCGATCGCCCTTGCCAATCCATCATAGCGAACGACTATTCCACCCAGTTAAATTCGCTATACAATGCCCCTAGCCCCACCAACCTATAACCCACTGTCAAAGAAGTAAGTAAAGGAGCTTGGGGGAATGGCAAATAATCAAAAAGCAAACATCGGAGGCTCGGATGAGGGGGAGGAAAGGAGAAGTCACGAATCGGATTTTAGAGAGAGGAACTCAACCGTTTCGGAGGAGGTGGAGCTTTCGGGGCCTAGTCATGAGGGTGTTGGATGCGAAGTTGGCGATCGGGGAATTTCGAAGCCGCGGCCGCCTCCGTCGGTTGTGCAGCCACCTGGGGAGATGTCTTATGCCCAGGCTGCGGCGCCGAAGTCTGGTACGGACCAATTTAGGAGGGATGCGAAGGGAGAGGGCGATAGTGGAGACAGGGCTGAGACCATGGAAATGGGAGAGAAAGGTCCTGGTGGCAGTGCTACGGACACGCCTTACACGAAAGGGACACTTGACACTACAGTGGGGCTTCAACCGGGAGAAATAAGCGTCAACGTCGGTATAAAGGGAAGTCCTTCCTCACCCGAAACGAAGGAGCTTAGGCCTATAAAGCTACAGCCGGAGGATATTGGGGGGTTTGGGATGGATGATACGCAGGGTCCCACAACCAGGGGAATGAGTGCTGGGGGAGGCGAGATCATTGATGCTTTGAAAGTTTCAGACCAAAGCGGGGGGGAGGACGTAGTCGCGAAAGGGGAGAGCGGGGCGGAAGAGCCGACGGGGTCTGAAGATGTTTCAAAGTCTAGTGGTGAGATTAGAGGAGCTCCAAAGGCCGACGAAGAGGGTATAAAATCTTCAACTCGACCATCGGACCAAGAGAGAAGTGGAATAACTAAAGGCCACGGCATAGCGATCAACGGCAAGAAGCACGAAAAACTACTAGCCAAGAGGGTTTCGTTCGCTCCTGAGCCTTCGGAATCGAACTCGGGAGAGAAATCAACTACTAGTCCGGAGACTGAAGGGCTCGAGAAGGTCGCCGACGCCCCTGGCGAATTTGGATATGGTATTGGAACGTTTAAAGGCCATGACGAGGCAATCGATGAGAAGAAACGTGGTCGGCTCGCAGAAGAAAAATCGCAATTAGCCCAGAAGCTTGGAGAAAGCACTAGAACAGAAGAACTCCGGAAAATTGCTAGCGCCTCGAGCGAATTCGGGTCTAACGCCGGGACCGCTAAGGGCCATGATAGAGCCACCGACGAGAAGCGACATAACCAACCTGCAGAAGAGGAACCTGACCCGGCTCAACAACCCAGGCCAAATCCTGAGACTGAGGAGCTTGAGAGGATTGCTGACGTGGTTGGGGAGTCTGGTTATAACATAGGCGCAAATAAGAGCCACTGTGGGGGTATTGGTGATGGGTGCCATGACGAACCCGAGCCAAATAACACTCGTGCCCCTGCCGGCCCAACTTCCGACAGTCAACTTCCGGATGTAGGGGTGGAAAGGATTCCCGAGTCTCAAGAGCTGGGAAATATGACCACGGATAGCCCAGATTTTGGATACAACGTTGGAGACCAGTTTAGCTCCCATCTGAGAAGACACGAGACCCGTGGAGCCGGCACCCGAGGGCAAAGAACAGTAGCTGGATTAAGGGCAAGCGCAGAGGTTAGCGAAGGCCAGAGGCCAAATGATACAAACACGCCACCGCCAGCTGCGCAATCCCAAAGCACAAATGGAACTGCTGAATCCCAGAAATTCAGCAGTACTACCATAGAGAGGGGGGCGGGCGATCACAACTCTGGCAAATTTCCCAGTTCTCATCTAGACAGACACAATGCACATCGACAAAATTCTTCGGGGAGATCTCAGGGCGGAGAGGGTATTGCGCCAGAGGCAGAGGAGCTGGGCCGAATTACCATGGAGAGTGGAGAGTTTGGGTACAACGTTGGGGGCTTGCCTAGCTCTCATCCTGAAAAACATCGGCGGCATTCCCATGGGCGGCTACAAGATCAAGCAGGCCAGGAGAAATCCGGGAGCCATGAGCTAGGTCAAATCAAATTTAGTAATGGAGAAATTGGTTATAACGTCGGCGGCCTCGAACAGCGCCGACGCGGGAAGGAGAACGAAACCCCCACTGTATCAGAGAGTAGACGTCGCAATAAAGAACCTACCAAAGGGGGCCTGGGCCACACATCTGATATGCGAGATAGTGGGTACTATGGCCACTCAGACGGAGAGGACAGCCATTTCACGCAATCCAAAGAATCTCATCAGGAATCTCCCTTCACCCAATGCACCCCTGGCCACTCGGCCACAAGCGACATGCCACAATCCTACCTTCACAGCTTCATATCACATTCCCCAAGTGGGCTAACACCCCCTCCACAGCTAGGGCACGTCACCGAAGTGATAGAACTCGAAAACCCCGCTACTCCACCTGGCCACCAATCCCGGACAATTACAATCCATGAACTCCGCACTGTCCTCGCAGACTTCAAGTCTGACCTAATCACTAGCATCACCACCGAGTTCCGGCTACAGAAAACCGAGTTAGATCCAGGCCTCATTCGCAAGCCACTGCCCCGAACTCCGCGAGTGGAGATAGACGAACACCCCCCGAATAGGGATGTTGAGGTGGAGTTTGTAAAGGCAGAAGTGTACCCATATCCTGAGGAAGTGAGGGGTGTCGAGAAGGATATGGGGAAGATGGCAGTATGGGGGATTATCGGAGTTGCGGTTGTTATAGCGTTGGGATTCGTAATGTTAGGGGGGTCGGGCAATTTTGCTATTCGATTGGGATTAAGAGAGGGGGTGGATTGGTTAGATAAGTTTGCGGGGTGGTTGTTTAAAGAGGGGAAGAAGGGATCGTCTTGAGGGGTGTGGATTACTCTATTTTGCAATTGGCGGAGGTTTTCGTTAGCATCTCTTGTTTTTATCGCTTGTTTTAAGGTCTTCACTACTATTAACCTCCATTGCTTCTGATGTTCAATTATGTTACACATATTATCACTCGCTGTGCCGGTTGTTTTTTGTCGATGCCAAGAGATACTCGAGGGTGAAACAGGCGCGAATGCCCGAGAGTGTAATGGACTGCATTGAGTCTGTGGAGGTGGTGGTAGCACATGCTGGGGGGTTGTAGTCTCATCGATGAAAAGCTCTTGGGCTAAAGAAATTCGCAATTTTATATGTTGTGTTTCCAGTGATTCCCTTTCATTTGGTCACTCTTGAAGAACAAAATTTGTTGTGCACCGTTTCAGTGGTTGGCTAAGCTTGTGGATTTTGTATGGGAAAATCGGGGGGGGCTGGTTTCTTTTGTTGCTAGGATCTGAAAAAGCCGGAAAAAAAGATCAGGGAGATTGCCCTGAGAGTGAAGTGGGGAAGAAGGCACTTGGGAAAAAAATGGGGCTTGGTAGACATTAGAAAGCCGGATGATAGTTTAGAGGAGAAAACTACAGTGCCTGGTACGGTACTCCAGAGTCTAAAGTGACCATTTGCTGCACAGCCAGCCTGCCTTCGTTGTATGATAGTCTATATTTGTAATTTGCCCTGGCTTGTATGTCTAACCTCGATGATTCACCTTTTGCCTACTAAAATACCCCTGTTCGCCACTGGTCCAGTTTCGTCGTGGTAATTAATCCCTGTTCGCCACCGGTGGAGACTGTAGTTGGCTGTAAGCACGCTCTCTCCCTCCTGTCCTTCCTTCCTCGCGCAAGCTCTTTTGGCCCGTCCAATACCAAAATTTCCCCTGCGGCATTCGTTCCTACACCCCTATCTTAAGCCTTTGCTTCCCTCCCCACAGCAATTTCCTTTGCAAGGCCCAGACGCCACCCCCGGCGGAAAATACCCTACCCCATCCTCGTTCTTTTAGACGCCACTGAGGTCTCAGATTGAGGGGGGAATTACAAGATACTTTCCCATCAGTGTTACAGCATCCATCAGCCCGAAGATTCACAACATAACACGATACCTGGAGAAGAGGTTGGAGATGGACACCAAACCTGGTGCGATGTCCGATGGTTTACCAGCAGACATCTTGACAATTATTCACGATGTGGTCCCAGGAATGTGTGTAGGAGTATCCGCAGTTTCTATTCCACGGATGATTTTATCTTGACTAACGCTTGTCTCTAGATTTCTCCCCGAGCCATTGCACACCGACGCAATCCCGGGAGAGGTTACCGATATTAACAAAAGACAAAAGTTGAATGCGATAACAAAGGGCAATCATTTGCGTGATGTATACGCGACAATCCTGACACGAATCAAGGGGCAGAAGGAAAGTAGATCCATACTTAGAATGGAAGCCCTGATGTGGATATCCAACTCGGGGCGGCCACTGCGCACTACCCAGCAATGCCATGCCTTAGGGGTGAGCATAGGATCCCCTGACCTAAATTCAGACCACATTTCTATTACACGAGCACTCCCTGCGTGCTCTCTGGGGCTTCTCGTGGTTGGGGCCTCCTCCTCAACCCCTCTGTTAGTCCACCTTAGTCTGAAGGAGGATATATCCGATAATCTGGGCCTCTCCCGGGGCCCACACGCTATGATAACCGAAGTTTGTTTGATGCACTTGAATTTCCGCTGTGTCCGCGAACTTCCACTAACTCTGGGTTCGGCCCCGTTGGTAACCACCCTTGTGGGATATGCTTCTAGATACTGGTGGAAGCACATAAGAAGGGAGAGCCCGGAGAGTGTGAGTCCCCTAGCACTAGGGCTCTCGTGGGCTGCAGAGAACGGGTACGAGGGAGTAGTAAAGTTGCTATTGGAGCGGGAAGATATCAATCCCAACGCAGTAGACGCCGGATATGGTCAAACACCACTCTCGTGGGCTGCAAAGAACGGGCACGAGAGAGTGGCAAAGTTGCTTTTGGCACGAGAGGATGTGGATCCCAACGCTGCAGACACCGAATATGGCGGAAGCCCACTCTCGTGGGCTGCAGAGAACGGCCACGAGGGAATAGTAAAGTTGCTATTGGAGCGGGAAGATATCAATCCTGACGCAGTAGACGCCGAATATAGTCAAACACCACTCTCGTGGGCTACAGAGAACGGGCACGAGAGAGTGGAAAAGTTGCTTTTAGCACGAGAGGATGTGAATCCCAACGCTGTAGACACCGAATATGGCGGAAGCCCACTCTCGTGGGCTGCAGAGAGCGGCCACGAGGGAATAGTAAAGTTGCTATTGGAGCGGGAAGATATCAATCCCAACGAAGTAGACGCCGAATATGGTCAAACACCACTCTCGTGGGCTGCAAAGAACGGGCACGAGAGAGTGGCAAAGTTACTTTTAGCACGAGAGGATGTGAATCCCAATGCAGCAGACATGGGATATGGCCGGACACCACTCTCGTGCGCCGCAGAGAACGGGCATGCGGGAGTTGTAAAGCTGCTCCTCGGACGAGACGAGATCAATCCCAATTCTCTAGACACTATTTTTGGCCGAACGCCACTCTGTTGGGCTGCGGAGAACAACCATGAAGGAATAGCAAATTTGCTTTTAGGACGAGAGGATGTCAATCCGAACACTGCAGACACCAGATATGGCCAAACGCCACTCTTGTGGGCTGTAGACAGCGGGCATGAGGGAGTAGTAAAGTTGCTTTTAGGTCGAGAAGATATTAATCCCGATACTGCAGACACCAAATATGGCCAAACCCCACTCTGGAGGGCTGCCAAGAAAGGACATGAGGCAGTAGTGAAGCTACTTTTAGGACGAGATGAGATCAATCCCAACACTCCAGACAAGCAGTTTGGCAAAACTCCACTCTTGTGGGCTGCGGAGAACGGGCATGAGGGGGTAGCAAAGTTGCTTTTAGGACGGGAGGACGTCGATTCGAACACTGCAGATAGCGCATATGGCCTAACGCCACTCTTGTGGGCTGTGAAGAACGGCCATGAGGGAGTAGTTCGGTTGCTATTGGAACGTGAGGACATTAATGCTACCGCTGCAGACACTGAATATGGTGAACCACCACTGCTATGGGCTGTGAAGAAGGGGCATGAAGGAATAGTAATGGTACTATTGGAACAAGCGGATATCAATCCCAACACTGCAGGTACAGAATATGGCCAAACGCCACTCACTTGGGCAGCGGGAAACGGACATGAAGGGGTAGTCAAGTTGCTTTTGGGACGAGAGGACATCAATCCCAACGCTCCAGACACCTGGTTGGGCCGAACACCGCTCTCATGGGCTGCCGCTAATGGCCATGAAGGAGTAGTTAAATTGCTATTGGATGAAGAGGATATCCGTGGCAACAATGTAGAAGGCGGTGGTCACCGACAGTCGCTGCAGTGGGCCCTTCAGTGCGGGCATTACGCTGTGGTGGAGTTGCTATTGGAACGAGATCACATCGGCCACGACACCCCAGACATCGGATATGGTAAAACACCACTCTCTTGGGCTGCGGAGAACGGACATGAGGTGGTGGTCAAATTGCTATTAGAGCGACAGGATATCAATCCCAACACTGCAGATACAAGATTTGGCCGAACACTACTCTTGCGCGCTGCGAAGAACCGGCAAGCAGGAGTAGTAAAGCTACTCTTGGAACAGGATGATATCAACCCCAATGCTGCAGACACTTTATAGGGTCAAACGCCACTCCTGTGGGCCGCCGGGAACGGGGAAGAGGAAGTGGTACAGCTCCTTTTAGGACACTATGATATTAATCCCAACACTGCAGATAGCAGATTTGGCCGAACACCGCTCTCGCGGGCTGCACATAACGGCCATGAAGGAGTAGTAAAGTTGCTTTTAGGACGGGGGAACGTTAATCCTAACACTGCAGATGCCGAGTATGGCCGAACGCCACTCTTGTGGGCTGCAGCGAGCGAGCATGAAGGAATAGTAAAGTTATTATTGGAGCGCGTGGATATCAACCCCAACACCCCCGCAACCAGATTTGGTCAAACACCCCTCTCCTGGGCTGCGAAAAACGGGTATGAGGCGTTGGTAAAGTTACTATTGGAGCGATGGGATATCAATCCTAACACTACAAACGCCGAAGATGGTACCACGGCTCTCTTGTGGGCTGCCAGGAACGGGCGTGATGGAATAGTAAAGTTGCTATTAGAACGGGAAGATATCGATCCCAACGCTGCAGACACCATATTTGGTCGAACACCGCTCGCGTGGGCTGCGAAGGAGGGGCATGAGGGAGCGGTAAAGTTACTATTGGGACGAGACGATGTCAGTCCCGGCGTGCGCGACCTTCGCGGCGTAACAGCACTCGAATTGGCTGCGTCGTGTGGATATACAAGAATTCAGTTTTTACTTGGCGCACCCAACCCTCCCTCCCCGCGCTAGTGCATAGCGATGGAGTATCTTCCGCACTGCTCCCTTGATCCATCTGACCCACTCCAAAGCCCTGTAAATTTCTCTTTTTGGTTTTCCTTTCAGCCCTAAAGTCCGTTCCCCCAATCACAGATCCCCCATCTGAACAGCCGTTGAAGCCTTCATCACTATTTCTGTTGACGATCACTAGCAATGGCTGCATAGTGAAGGATATTTCCTTTCCTTTTTACCTTTCCTATCTTGTCGCATCCTTTGTTAGTAGTTTTCTTTGTCGCTCATTACAAATCAAAGAAGGGGAATGGGTATACCTGGTTAGTGTACCGCACATGAGTATTCTCAAATATAGCCTGAAATGATTGAGGAGTAGGGCGACATATCACAGGGTGACTGCTGCTTCGTGAAGATAACAACCCTCGGAGAAATTTTCGAATCATACTACAGTAGGAAAAAAAAGCATTGAATATAAACGAGGCAGCTAAACAGACAATAAATAAGCAAACAAATGCCACCGCTATGCCATACCGCTATGCCATCCCATACCCAACCCATGCGATGCAATCCCCGCGGGCTTATTCTCCCCACTCTAGGCCTACTATCACTCTATATACTCCGATGTGTCCATGAAAGTCAGAAAAAATAATCTTTGTCTCCATGGAGTTTTGTAAGAGGTGGAGAGAAATGAATCTCTGATTTTCATAGAGGAGGATGTAGTCTAGGTCCTTGAGGTTTAGGGCTAGGCTTCAAGAATGATTCCCCAATGCGTTTTACGGGTCAAAAAATGCATGAGGATGAGTGATACCATGGTAGGGGCTGGCGGGGCAAACCTACAGCATGAGTGCAGTGTCATACACTTGAGTATATACGTTAATCTTGGAGCCAAGGTATCTGAATACTAAATGAATTGACATCTTGTTTTAATTTGGGCATTTTTTTAGGTCCTAGGTTCTCTGACTAAATGGCCCCCACCCATATCAATCGACGAGCAGCGGATATCGGAGCCAATGAAAGTGATGGCGTTGTGAATGAAGGAGGAAAAAAAGAGTTTTGTGAGAAGTGAGAAAAAAAGCCGGTGATTTCGCCCGGACTTAAACCAGGGATCACTAGTGTGTTAGACTGATGTGATAACCTACTACACCATGAAACCGCATTACTGGCTGTCATATGTTGCCGAAATTGGCAGCTCTTGAGGGCTCAAACGATCACTAAGGAAGGAACATAGATTGGCCGATATGGGGTATAAAAGAAAATAATCCAAGTTGTAGGCTGCAAAAAGAATTTATATTTATGTAACCTCGTGGTAATCTCGTAAATAAATTGAAGGTTTTCTTTCTCTAAGATGAGACTCTAAATAGCATAGGTAAACAAAGCTAGGGGAGGGGATACGCACGCACTAGTTGGTTTACCGGCATGTAACGAAAGCCTAGAATGATACTTGAAAATCACCGGCGGTCACTCCGTCCAGGGGCAGTTTCTTTTACCCATCGCTGATAAACCCATTTAGCAAGGGACCCATATCGTAGAGTGCTTCCCTAGCCTAGGGAGTTTGGAATATGGTTAATGGCCAAGTAACTCTCCCTTGGATCTCTAAATGCGCATAAACATGTCATTGATAGATAGATAGAGTAGATAAAACTCGATGATTTATTGCCGAGTGTTGAAGATCTCAGGCGATCACTCGGTATTGGGGACGGATTGCAATACTGCTCGTCGGGTCAGGGGCGGCAATCATCTTATAGCTCTAATAATATAAAATGGTGGCAGATCACCTAACTAATCGAGCAATGCAAATACTAACTCATTTACAGGCCCCCCTTGAATACAGAAATAAAAACACACTTCAAACAAGAAAACGAAAAAGAAAAAAGGAAAAAAGGAAAAGGAAAAGAAAATACAAAACAAAACAAAACACTTTTACAAACCACTGTCTTAAAATTGAACAGAATGGCTTGCACTTAAGGGTGCGTTCGGTTAACAGCTGAACGGACCGTTCAAGTAGGGAATTTGGAGGGTTCAACCATTGCATCGAACGGGGCCATTCAGGAAGAATATTTGGTGTTCGGTTACCATCCTGCCGTTTGGTGAAAATGGGTGTGAACAGTGGAAAATGAAAAGGACCTCTTGAGGTCCTTTTCAGCGGCCATTCATTGTTGTGACAACCACGATGGCTCCTCTCCGGCACCCACGAAATTGGTTAATTACTTGTATTCTCATCCCGTATTTGGAATCTGGTTCCTACAATAGTGTCTCAAAGTGAGTTAAAATTAGTACTCACCCATAGATGAAATAATTGGAAAAAAATATCAGCAAGATTGTCTGAGGATTTGGAAAAAATGTGGCTTAGGAGATACTAGAAACCTGGATGATGGTTTGAGGCGGTACTCTACTTCCTGTAGTCAAAATTTGACCATTTCAGATATGCAACCACTCTGCGTAGAGTCTGGATTTGAGATGTCTCGCAACTGATCGCATTTCATCTGTTGCCCATTGATTATCTTCCTATTCCCTGTCTTCATCCCATGAAAACCAAAAACAAGCCTTAATAAAACCAGATTCCGAATTCACGATGAAATTACTAGTACTTGTACTGAATGGTCGGTTGAACGGTCTGCCTAACCGAACAGCTTTCGTTGAAAAGGACCAAATCTCAAGCAACTGTTCACGGCTGTTCACGGTCCTGTCTGGAACGGCAGGTGAACGGTCCATAGTTAACCGAACGAAGCCTAAAACAGCTCGAGCCCTCCTTCTCCATGGTGGGGTGCCTAGGGTATCAGGCAACCCCACCGGGTTGGCAATTGGAGAAGAGGGGCATTCCCCGCTCAAACTGGGATCGGACCGACAAAGAAGGAGAGGTAGGGAGATGTAGGTAGGGAGATGTATGGAAGGAGGGGTAGTGAGGGGTGGAGGAGGAGAGGTATGGAAGAAGAGGTAGTTAGGGGTGGAGGAGGAAAGGTAGAGGAGACGGAGTGAGAGATCTGAGAACCGGGGTGGGCTACTAGCCAAGAGATTGTAATTCACAATCTGAATCTATCCAATCTTAATTAGCAAGACTCATATTAATGCACTTGTACTAGGCAAGAAGTATCCGGAGGTACGGGTGGTGAGTTTGTGACAGGCACGCATTTTCTGCCATATATTTTACGGATCCACGTTTCCGGATATTTCTTGCTTGGGACAAGTGGGAAAAAACAAAGAAACATACAATTGTGAAACACGAGTTTCTTCTGTTCTGGAGTTGCTTTACTGGCACGCTAGTAGCTTGCCGGTGGGGATGTCCCCCAAAGAGACTTAAATGACTGATCAAGTACATGCTGGAGTTCATTCCCACAGTACCCCAGGATCTCGATCACATCATTACCTCGGACTTGATGAGCAGCGGCATTTCGGGCCTCTATTAAGCTAGGCCACTAATTGACAAGGTAACAACTACTAACTAGAGTATTTCCCACCCTCTAAGCAAGTGAATGAAACCAAACTTACAACATCTCCCAAATCAATTACTTGCCCTTCGTTCTCGTATCCAGAATCATCGTACTTGCGCCTGCTTTTCTGAATTATCTCAGGTCGGGTGGTGTTGCTGATAAACTCTTGTTGTTGAATGTTGAAAATCCTCTTGGATAGGGATTTTACAACGACGGCAGCGATGATAGGCACCCTAGTTTCCTTCATTAATGTTTCCAGATTTTGGATTGCCTTTTCCTTCTCCTTCGTGAGCTGGTGATTGTCGTCCTTCATCACTTTTCCCTGATTCTGCAATTTGTTGTTAATGGCTTCTAACTCCTTGATCCTTTCTTCTAGTTCATTATTTTTTTGAGGTGAATGTTCAACTGTGTTTCGCCATTCTCAGGGGTTTGCATTAGTTCCTCAGCTTCAATATCAGGCCCTGAGCTTCTCATCTTGTGATTTTCTTTTCTTTGGTCTTTTCAGCTGAGCATGATGATTACCACCATCTGTTTACCTGTCAACTCATGGATGATAGTGTTATGTTGTTCTATGAGTATTACCAAAGGTTACCAATTGCTAAGGTCAGCACTGTTACTTGCAACTACTAGTATTACTCTTGATATCAGTATATTCCACCTCGGCTAAATACTCTCTCATCAACTACCACTACACCCTGGCCATCAAAGGCAGTAGCAACCTCTCCCAAATCTACACTAAGAAAATGTCTCCATTGTCACTCCCCATTGCTAAAGCCCAATTTTTTGTATAGTCGAATTATGTTCACCATCATCTTTGTAGATGAATGAGGAATGAAAGGTATTGAGTGGAGTTTATCTTAAGGGTGGGGTGCAAGCCTAGAGTATTGTAAGTCATATTTGGTATGAGAGAGAACTAGTAGAGCTTACCATCTATATTGTATTATACAATGCCACTAGCAGCCCCTCATCTCTATGGGGTTTATTACACTAATTATGATTCAATAAGAAAACAAAACAGAATATGAAAACATCAGATTAGAGTAGTTTAGGATAAGTTATATGAGCAAAATATAACTGTAAACCTAGTCTAAATTTCCAATTCCTATGGACCTATTACTCGTTGTTTCAGAGTGGTACTTCAGAAAATATAATTATTGGGCTATCTGATGAAGTGTCTCTGGTTGGAAATAGTATAAGTCTATTCAGTCACATCACTTCATCCGCAAATATTATTCTTTGAGTCCTGAGCGTTCTGTGCGTCAGACACCCGTGAAGCTCCAGACATTAACCGCGACTAAAGAGGTAACGTCGGTAGGGTGTTCTGTCCGGACACCATCACCTCGGTTCCACTACGTCCTGGCGCCATCCTAACGTTTGTAATAGAATCTTCTATTATCGCTATCATTCCTTGACATGAAGTTGGATATTACCTATTAGGAAATCCCTAGTAACGTATTATGCCTTACCTTGTACCTTCCCTACTTGTTATAGTTTCCTATTGGGTAGTACTTTCCTTAGTTCGCTTATTATTACCTTTTGTTCATTGTACTTAATTGGGAAACCTTGTGCCTTTTACTATGTATTACTGGTTTAGTATATCAGTAGCGACCTCTTACTTGTTTGATTCCATTACCTGTTTTGTTACTTATATCCTGTCGCATCTACACCTTTGTTTTAAGACTTAGTTATTTTCACTTCTACCTTAGAATAGCTTAGCATTTTCGCTTGGACAGGATATTGGTTATGATAGATTTGTATTTAAAGAGCCCGAGATCCCCTTCAGGATTCGAACTCTGAAGCCTCACAGGAACCCTCACTTTAATATACAAAGTTGAACGGTCACTCTACTAACGCCCTAACCTTTGTTATATCTCTTGGAAAGATTTCCATCGACGCTTCTCCTCCCTGTCCTCACGGTATCGCCACATCGCCCTCTGGGAATCTCGCGATACTCAGGTGCAGGTTACAATATTGATCACCTGTGTGCGCGATGTACTGAACCCGCCGAATGCGAGTGCCTCGCATGGTGACACCATCGGATTCTACCCTCTCTCATCCTGATACATTCTGATCCTAGACGCTCCTCTGCTGATGATCTCACACCTTGACGTCTCTCATTATGATCCAGCATATATTAGATGTTACTTTCGGATTGGAACTTCTACCGGTGACATCTTCCTGAGGTTGCCAGGTGTGCTTTAGACCCCGTCCGGATAGCCATTTCGACACAAGGGGGGTGGCCCTCTCTTGTTCTAGATGCCTTCATGATTGCTCACCTCTACGCTGTCGATACTGTCGGGATGTGTATCTAATTTTGTAGAGGTCTATGTGGTAACACACCAAGACACTGGCAACGCCGTCAAGATCGATATCACATACTCTGGATGCCGTCGTGACAGTGATGTATTCGAGACTACATCCCCACTCTCCACTGGATATCGCTACTCTATGAGCATCATTCCCATATTTCCTTTTATTTGCTCCCTGTTACCGGTACGGGTTACTGGTTTAGTTTTGAGTATCGTTTGATATCAAGTATATTTTATGATTGAGTTTGATACTGATGATGTTTCATGTGTGGTTTCAAGTATCGTTTGATATTCACTAGGTTTGATTTATTGTGTTAAGTTATCGTTTTTGATACTTAATAAGTTTATGTAATATTGTAAGACTACTATTTTGGGGTCTTTTTGGTTATTGTTTACAAGGCTCTGGTGAGCCTAACAAGTGTATTTAGAACCTGGTAGTCTCCAGACTCAGAGAAGGCAGACTTGGACAGATAGTGATTTTAATATTGTAATGACCCTAGGGGATGTAGCTACAGTTGACCATCTAAAAACTCCAAATGGTACACCAAGAGGTAACTATAGTAAGTCCACTCTGGTAGACTAAGTATTAGTATCAGAGTCTACCAGTGAGCTATGGCAATAGTAACCCTCCGTGATAAGTGTGGTAACCAAAGATAGTGAAAGGTACATTGTTAGACAGGGTAATCTTTCAGAGGGATTAGTTCTCGGAACTCAAGTAAATAATAGATGGTATTGTCACAAACGGTGACTAAGCAAGACAGACTTTCACATGACTAATAGTTATTAGTCATCGGTTTGTTATCTTTCACGCTATGAGATCAGTTGACTCATAAGTTTTCACATGATGACACAAGAGCGTGTCATTGGTTTATTGTTATTTGTTGATATTTGACAAGACACACATTTGTGGTCATGTGGTTTATGTATTTCGCACATGACTCATATTTATGAGTTATGAGTTTCACGCATGGGACCCCGTTAGAGTACATGACTTGTTTTATGAGCTTTGATTGGTTGCAAGCGATGGCGCATCTGACTCGGACGGGTCAGCGGATGGATTTCACACTATGACTCACTATGAGTCATGAGGCGCCTGACGTGAGAGTATGAGTCACGCAGTGTTAGGGTTGAGGGAAGAACCCCTATATGAGGGCACCCTTGGGGCATGGGATTTGGGTCACGAACCATCTCCCTTACACACCCGGGGATTGAAATCTCAACACCAGGAGAATTCATCGTCAACATCCACCACCACCGCACTCTCAGTGAGCTGCACCCGCACTCTCCGTGAGCTGCACCCTCCCTCTCCCGCCTTACTTCCCTTATCATGTTCTTGGGCCCTGGCGTCCTTGTTACTAGGGGTCGTTTGGCTCATCCACCCCCTCTTTTCGCCTGCGCTTCGCTGCCTCGCTTAGTGTAGGCACAGTCGGCAACACCCTTTCGCCCATGTTACAGACGGCTGGGACTACAGTTCGCAGTAGGAGAAAACATTTCAACAGGCCACTGTCGATTTCTCCGTTCTCTTGACTTCCATTAGAGGCTGCCTAGTCAGACACACACACGGTTACCGATAGTTTCCATGGTTATCAGGTCTACCCCGGCACTCCCCCTTCAGGTTTCGTCCCGTTGCTCAGTTCCAGCTACAGTCCATTCACTCGGCTGGCACCCTACTGCCTTCGCCGCCCCAGCGATGGCCACGGTCGCGCCCCTCGGTTAGGCTCAGTTGTCACATTGCACAGTCTCAGTGACGGATGTCAACACCCTGGGTTCTTGCCTAATGGTTGCATCGTCACAACGGTTTTAGTGGCCCCCGTACCCTCTTGGTTCTTCTTTCATTGTTGGTTACTTAGGGTTTCACAAGTGGTCTATCAATTATTTCATTTTGTAAGGTGTCTACGGCAAGGGCTTCA
>Ga0307507_10007754_pt1 | contig 15317 bp, 8 predicted proteins | sample 7_EM_MG_FD_207223 | JGI IMG/M metagenome (GOLD analysis project Ga0307507, IMG submission 207223) | Populus trichocarpa ectomycorrhiza microbial communities from riparian zone in the Pacific Northwest, United States - 7_EM | ecosystem: Host-associated > Plants > Roots > Unclassified | place... | reverse complement strand
ATACGATGATACATATCATTAGACTACGGTACCTCACCGCTTTATCTATCCCTACATTAAAATGCTATCAGTGTAATCCATACACCCGCGAATTCCGGTTACTGTACATACAAGAAGAAAAAAAATATGAACGAAAGAAAAACCAAACTCCCCCCACTTCCTCTTCCATTTATTGGCACTTTACTTTTTCGTTCCCCCCTTCCTTTTCTTGTCACCGCTCCGCTATATCATCCCCGTTTGATTTCACAAAAAAGGTTACCTTACGCAAACTCGATACGACACAATAGCAAAACGCATATACCCATCTACATCCCCGTGAGTGAAAAGAAAAAAAAACATAAGAATGAATCGATGGATGGATGAAGAACAAGAAGAAAAAACCCCAATTATTCGAACGATTACCTCCCACTCTTTTGGAGGCTTCTCACAGCCTCTACTACCTCCTCCTTCTTCCCTAATGACCGACGCGCCTCCTCCAGCCCGTACCCACAAACGTTGACCAGAAAATCCATCTTAGCCTCCCACACTTCCCGCTCCCGGACGTCCGTGTATCGGCGTTTGCACTTCTCCCACACGCGTCCGCGGAGTTCGTGGTCCACGGTTTTTAAACGGATGAGGAAACTGGCGCTTACAGGTCTATGATCACTAGCACGGACTTCCCAGCGCCGGTACGCTGTCTGCTTGATTCTTCCTAAGCCACGATACAGGACTCGGTCACACCAAGCTGGTGACCGTTTCTTGTCCGAGCTATCATAGGTGTTGGTGCCCACGTCGTACTTGTAAGTAGGTGAGAAGGTAATTTGAGATTCTTGAAACGCACGGAGACGGAAACCCGGGTTTCGACGTCGCTCCATAAGGAGTTGGTCGCGTTCTAGGAGCGCGGGTAGATCGCCTTGCCTTTCTCGGGAGATTACCGAATCTCGGTGCATATCTATGCGGTAATTGAGATCACCGTTGAGGATGCAGATTTCGTGGTCGAGGATCATGGTGCCATCGCCACCGCCCACGAACATATCTGTACGGGCTTCGGTGGAGGGTTCCGCTGGAAGAGCAGTGGATTCAAGGATCGCTGCGATGTCGTTGTTGCGGGAGATGGTATGGGACTGGCCCGCCGCAAGATGACAGTTGATGAAGCAGAGAGAGCTATCATCCAACAGGAATCGTACCACAAGTGCACCCTTGTTGCCATGTAGACCACCAAGACCACGCTTGACGGTTGACGCACATACATTGCGAATACTATGTCGCTCAGATGTTTTCACGAAAATACAAGTAAAGAGACCAACCATATTCGCCACGTGCAAAGGAACATATGGTTGATCCCGAGGCATATGGGTCTCGATCGACTTGGTAAGCTGTTGTTGCCAAAGTCGATACTGATGGGACATGTGCTCCTGCTGGTCTGCCGCCTTCCTTTTCTTACTCTTACCACCTTTCAACAAAGACTCTAAGTTAAATGTTAGCACCAAAACCAAATGAAAGGGCCAACCACAAGGAGCTTACTCGCGGTAATCTTCTTGTCCTCCAAATCAACTAATTCCTGGAACCCAAATACAATGATATCCGGACTATCGACACTCCCCAAGACACCCTCCAAAAACACCTTATCATCCTCTCGAGTCAGCAAGTCTTGTGGCTTGCTCGCTCCAGCGTTCCATGTACAAATAAGAGCCTTGATCTCGCGGAAACTACAAAACTCAACGTCATGTTGTTGCATCTCTTTCTCAAGCCAATCGTCCTCGAGCATCCCGTCCCAGATCCGAACGACGTTATCGACTCCCAAAGATAAAACCTGCAACCGCCCAACTTTCCATATGCTCGTTCGATCAGCGACCACTTGGACTACTGGACCGTGCGAGGACTGCCAATCCTTAAGTACCGTCCATGGCTTGGTTCGGACGTCGTAAACGTATATCATACCGGTTTTGAAACCGGCCCACAGATAGTCCCCCACGCCGCTCATGGAATTGATCTTGTATAGTGACACATTGACCACATCGAGACACGTAAACTTTGATCTAGAGTATACTGATACCTTTCCGTCGGAGTGCCCAAAGTAAACCTTGTCGGGTTCACTATTGACCACGGCACCGCAGGTAATATCGGCAGTTGGCTTGTTGGGCGTTAAGGGTCTCGATATGACATTGAATTGCACACGGGAGTCTGAACTGGGCTGGTAGACATGGACATTCTTTCCAGCGCCTATCCATAACATTCCATCAACGACGAGTGAATATGTGTGTTTATTCGGAATCCTAAATGTAGTTGGAGAGTTTTTAAGATTTGGCACTCCATTGACATCCGGTGCCCAAACCTGGAGCTTTCCGCCATCATCTAACGTCCATAGCTCATAGCCACAGCGGTGAATCTGAACAACCTCCTTCTTCATATGCGCGCTAGCCCTGGTGTTTGTGATCTTTTGCGAAGGGATATCAACCTCCATCAATTCCCCATGCGAAGTGCCAATCCAGAGTTGCTTTCCCTCGTCCTCAACGTTTACCGAGGGCTTGAATGCAATCGCCGTTACCTTTGTGCTTTCCCCGTGATTAATTGACATTATGCACTGGCCTGTGTCTATATTCCAAACGTTGGTAGCATAATTTGTTGTGCAGACGTACTTTCCGCAAACGGCAAAGTATTTGACATATGTTCTACAGTTTATATCTCGAATTCCGCTCTTGAAAAAAGGGTGACGCCGGTTAGCCTGGGATGAATCTGGATATTCGCTCAACGCTGACTGGTTCTCGTCCGACAATGCCTCATCAGAATCATCAGGACCATAGCCACCGTAAGAATCCTCAGCGCTATTACTATGTATCGTAGAGTTAGTTGCGATTGAGGTGTTGGAGAATATCCGGCTGGAAGAGGTAGCCGTGTCCTGGCCGCCTGAAGTTTTGGCTTGGATCGAAGAGAAACCTCGCCTGGGTGGTGGGAGAAATGGAGGAGTAGGCGGCTCAGGCGCGGGTCCAAGCTCCGATGATACACGGGGGGGAGAATAACTTCGCCCCCTTAAGCTTGGGACTCTAACTCTAATTCCACCAACGACTCCGCCTGGAGGCCTTGGAGGGAGGTCCGGCCTTAGGCCTGTGTCGTCCAGTGAGGTCCGTTGGCCCCGAAGCGAATCCTCAAACTTCATCCTTGGCCTAATTTCCTCCCTGGAAATCCTTGGCGGAGGTGGTATGGGCGCTTTTCCCGGGAGAATCCCAGTATCCACTCCAGCCTCATTCCGCTCCCTCGCCCTTTCCACAGTGGAATAATGTAATGGCGGGGGGGGAGCGTAGTTGAGCATTCCTGTCACTTGCCTAGACAGAACCCTTGGTTGTTTTCCCGATTCATTATCAGACCGGCTAGGGGAGTTATTGGTACTTGAAGGCGGCGTACTAAACGGCGAAACATGCTCCTCCGAAGAAGCCGCAGGGGCCAGGCCCGAGTTTGGACCTGTGCGATCTGCTTTTGCCGGTATCGACGGTTTACTAGGTATCCTCGGTTTTGTCGGTCTCGCCGGGATTGGAGGAGCGGTGTGTTCGGGCTGAATCCGCTTTTCCGGTTCATTGCAATCCTGAGGTCCCTGTAGTGCCGGGCTGGGAGGAGGCCGGCGGAAAGCACCATTGTTTGGTATGCTCGCTCTTCGATCTCCACTAACGCCTCCAGATAGCGGGGCAGCCGGTGGTGGGGGAGGTGGTTGTCCATGCCGTACGGGGCGTGAGGATACCGGAGGTGGGGGCGGTGCACGATACTGAGTATTTGGTGACGGAGAACTCGACCGAGAGTTGGAGCGACTAGAAACCCTAAACGACCTAGAGCGAGGTGACGCCGCCGGCGTAGTCCTTGTAGAATCGGATCGCCGCTCGGGCGAGGGTCCTCTTGCATCTAAATTTAGCGGGCTAGGGGAGGTCTTTGGAGAGTCAAACCGAAATCCTGGAGGTGAATGTGTGGGCGTAGATTGGAATGTGCTATGAACTGAAAGTGGCCTCTGCCGGGAAGACTGGGTGAATCCCCGAGGAAGTGTGTGCGCGCTCAAGTAATCATTGCTGCTTGTTGGCTTCGACATCCCACCTCTCCCCAATGTCGCCGTAGTCCCAAAAGACTCCCGGGGAATGTCTAGCGAAGCGCGAACGTAGTAGTTGCCGCCCCCGTTGGAATTACGTTCTAGAAAGGGATCAGATCCAGTGTAGGCAGGCCGAAGAGGTGTTTGTACTATCTCGGATCCAGGCGGCGGAGGTATAGGTGGCTTTGGCTTTGAAGCTGTCATCTTCTCAAACCTCGAACGCAACGAAGAAACAGAGGCCTACGTAGCAAGATCAGTTGGCCGGTAAATAATAAGACAAACACTATCGATAGAAAGAGCTTAGAAGGCAGCTCACGGGAGGAGTATCGTCCGGCATATTTTCAGCCATCGCGAAGGTATGAGTTCGAGCTGCAGAGAGACCCAAGGGTCCCAAGGGCTCAGCCGAAGAGAGAGCACCAGGTTAACCAGGAGCAAAATAAAAACCAACAATCCGGAGTTGAACAGTTGAACAGCGTAAAATTGAACGCTGATGAGATTCTCCGTAGGTATGTGGAATAGGGGTGATTTGAGATGAGTTCGAGAAGAGGAAGAAGCCGCTATTGTTGTTGTTGTGCAGATGAGTTGTTGAGGAAAGGAAGCAATCGGGCAAGGGACTAGTGTTGGCAGAGTGGTTAGGTGGGAATGATGTGCAATGCAATGACAAGGGTTTTTTTTTTTTTTTTCCTAGAGCTACTTTTACTTTTTTACCATGAAGAGGTTAGAGGCTCTGGAGTTTCCACCGTTGAGGCAAGCATTTTAAATTAGGGAGAAAGAAGTAAAAAAACACAGATCGTTCAGTGTGGCCTCAAAGGTTTGGTTACCATCTGTATGTCGGCTGAGGCAAAGATTGGAGGCAGGTACGGGTCTAATACCGCAGCTTTGCAGCCATCTCCACCACCACAGCCAGTAGAATAATTAAGTTGTGATATTGCGATAATATAATGAAACGCCGGTACGTATAGCGCACCCGGCCAAAGACCGCTCAGCAAACCGTTCTCTTTTATTCACTCATCCACCGTAGAATACTGTAAACGCGGGCAAATCATCGCTGTATCATCATTATTCCATCAAATCCGCTTGCCCCGCCGACCGTGTATCTTGTCGCAAGGCAAGACCCAAAGTAACTTAGGGTTGAGATAGAAATAAAGTATCATACAGCACAAGAGAGAGTTCCCCCCCATCTGGAAGGTTTACTCCCGCTGCAGATCCTATCGCAATCCCTGGAATACTGCCTACGGTAGTATGGCACCCGTACCGTAACTCTGCACTCTGATACTACCGGTATGCTCTATGGTGATCTAGTTTCCAGGTTATCGTACCGGTGCGTGCGGTACAGGCACGGTAAACGAAGGTCAACCTAACCCCATCATGGATAAGCCGCGCTTCCACAGCCCCTAAGAATTAGAAGGTTGCTCGCTCAACGGCAAAGGGGAAGAGAGGCGCGTCGATGCTTAAAATTCTACATGTATGAAACAACTCGCTTGGCCTAGCACTGTTCTATTATTAGAGTTGGTACAAGTGGTTTAGTGTGCCTGTGCTCGAGCCCAAGGACTGGCGATCCCTTTATGGTACAATACCTGTACTGCACGGTGGGCGCCTTGCTCCCAAAGTGCTATTTTTTTTCATCGTTTGGCATCTCTCTTTGTCAAGGCGGTCATAGGATGTCACTCGAATATGATTTTGGGAAAACTCTTGATATACTAGCCCAACCAAGACGCGCATGCCTGATCAGAAAAGAGAGAAGGAAATAAAGAAAGAAAGAAATTGGAATTCTAGCTTTACGTTTTGATGTATTTATACGGGTTCATGATTCCTTTCTGCTCAGACGTTAGCATTAAGATGTTTTTGGAGGAGCGGGAGACTGGTCATACTGGGTCGAAATGGCTCTTCAAGCTCCTCATGATACTTAGTTCAGTCTCGCCTCTGGAGTACTGTACATATTCCCTCTTCGCAACACCAAGCCCATGCTCGGCACTAATACTACCCTTCCTCTTCTGTATCCACTCGTAGACAAATGGCTCAAGTACTTCCTCGACGTGCCGATCGTATGATCTCACGAGCACGTTCAAGTGAAGATTGCCGTCTCCCATGTGGCCGAACCCGACAACGTCGACTACGAGCTTATCCTCTCCTAGCAATCCGCGCTCAATGAACCTCGCCTTGACATCCTCCACAAGCGAGTAGAGCTCCTTTAGCGGGATTGAGACGTCGTACTTGTATGCCCCACCCCAGTGACCGCAGGCCTCCGGGATACCTTCTCTCCATGACCATAGGTTGCGTGCTTGTGTCTCGTCTTGTGCTAGGACCCCGTCGACGATGGTTTCGTCTTCAATTAAGGCTACAAGATATTTTTCTAGTTTCTCGTCATCGTGTTCTTTGTTGCTTCCGCTGGTTTCTACGAGGACATAGAATTTGGTTTCCTCGCCCTCTAGCGGTCTCTTTTTTCCAGTGACTTGTGCAACGCATCGTTGGCTTGTGTTGTCCATGAGTTCGAAAGCCGAAAGAATTTCTCCCAGCTCTCTTTTGGCCCGGACGAATGTTTCCTGCACTTTTTCGTAGGTATTCACACCGAAGAAGGCCACATTCTGCGCGTTAGGTCTCGGAGGGCATATTATCGACACTGCAGTAATAATTCCAATGGTGCCTTCGGAACCAATGAACAGCTGCTTAAGGTCGTATCCAGTGTTGTTCTTTCGGAGAGTAGATAGATCGTCCAGAATTGTTCCATCAGGCAGGACCGCTTCAACACCAAGAACTGTTCCATGTAAACTTCCGTATCTCAACAATCTCAAACCACCGGCGTTGGTGGCAACATTTCCTCCGACGTGACAAGACCCCTTAGCGCCAAGGTCTAACGGAAAGATATGCTCCTGATTAGCAAGGTAATTATCCGCCGTTTCCAAAATAACACCAGCATCGCAAACCAAGATCCCTGAAACCGGATCGAAAGAACGGATATTATTCATAGAGCTCATCGAGATAACGATCTCGTCGTAAACTGGTACCGATCCTCCCACCAATCCCGTGTTACCGCCTTGAGGGACCACAGCGAGAGAACGGGAATTGCAGTGCTTGAGGATTTTAGAAACGTCGGCGGTAGACTTTGGTTTTAGGACTAATCTTGTTTGGCCACGGTACTTGCGCATCCAGTCCGTATTAAAGGCCGCAATGTCGTCTGATTCGGCAGAAAGAACTGGGCAGATTGAACGGAAGTGGGCGACATCTTCGGGGGTGAGTTTCGCGAACCGGCTGTCACGCTTAATGTTTGGGTATCTGAAATTGTGTTAGCTAGAACTGGGAAGGGGGGGATGAGAATTTACGACTCCGCGGTTAATCGGACTTCTTTCTTTTGACTGCTAGTAGCTGTAGCGGTCGTCGCAGACCGCTCATGGGATTCTGTAGTGTTGAACCTCTGCCCGCCCACGCGTAGTAATACTGGCCGCCGGAGGGGGGGTATTATCGTGCAAGGACGACGAATTGCGCGAGTGATTAGTCGTGTGGGGGTCATTTTGGGATCCTAGGTGTTTCTCTTGGAAGGAGGGGGAGTGGTTATGATATTATAATGGGGGGATCTGCAGAGGGGCAGAGTTTTTTTTAACGATGCTCGAGAGAAGGGAAGGTCAAGGCACTCGAACAGGGCATCGAGCGGGTTTGCCTAGACCTTCAGTTATTACCAACACAACCTTTCCCGACTAGCAAGAGTATCGTACAGTGGCTGCTCACTCGGCTTTGACCTTTTTACTGGTTAGGGCTCTGAAGCTTTGTCTAGAGATTTTGCGCTCCCTTTTAGCTTGACGAGTATTGGGTTACCCCAGCCGCAGAAAGTTTGAGTTTGGTTGTTTTTAAGCCTTGCTTCAATTTCTTCGGGTTCTTAGAGTTATACAAGCGTGGGGCAACCTTCACAAAATTTAATGTAAAATTGCAGGTAGTTTAAAAACCACATCACGTAATCATGAAACGATCTTTAGGGTTAGGGATTACTTATTCATCAGATTTGGTTCGGATTGTTAAGCCTCAAACGCCAAGAGGTGGGGAAACAATAGTTATTGTATTTTTGTCACTTCCGGGTTCGGGGAAACCAGACCCCACCAACGAGCACCACTAGGACTCCTGTATCTGTGGAAGCTTCCAACATTACATTTCCATCTTCATCAGCTCCACTACATCATCTCCTCGAGTTTCTATAACCCCACTAATTTATCCAAGATGGCCGGCTCTTATGATAGAGCCTTGAGTGGTGAGTTTGTCCTAAAATGAAGCACCAAACAGATGGAAAGCTGATACTAAACGTGCCCTATAGTTTTCAGGTATTCATCATACTGCTCCACCAATTCCCATCTACTGATTCTCTCGTCAACGACTAATTCACAATAGTCCCGACGGTCACGTATTCCAAGTAGAATATGCTTTAGAAGCCGTCAAGAGAGGTACTTATACCCCTACGTTTATGCATGCAAAAATACTAAACTTATTAAGGAACCTGTGCCGTTGGCGTTAAAGGAACCACCATCGTTGTTCTTGGCTGCGAGAAACGTTCTGCTATGAAACTTCAGGATACACGCATTACCCCGAGCAAAATCGGCCTCGTGGACAACCATGTTTGCCTTGCCTTCGCCGGATTAAACGCTGATGCCCGTATCCTCGTTGACAAGGCAAGGCTGGAGGCACAATCTCATCGCCTGACCGTAGAGGACCCTGTCACTATCGAGTATATCACAAAATACGTTGCCGGTGTCCAGCAAAGATACACACAGAGTGGTGGTGTTAGGCCGTTTGGTATTAGTACGCTTATCATTGGGTTTGATCCTAATGATAACGTTCCGAGACTCTATCAGACCGAGCCGTCGGGCATTTATTCTGCGTGGTATGTTCTTTTCAACTCGCGGGTTTCCTGTGGAATATGGGGCTAATATGGTGTTGTGGAATAGGAAAGCAAATGCTATTGGTAGGTCCAGCAAGACGGTTAGAGAGTTTTTGGAGAGGAATTATAAAGAGGATATGGATCGCGAGGAGACCATAAAACTCACTGTCAAGTCACTTCTGGAAGTGGTTCAAACTGGTGCTAAGAATATTGAAATTGCTATTATGGAGCCAGGAAAGGAGATGGAGGTTTGTTATTTCCTACCCATTCGTTCTCGAGTGGTGCTGATGACCCATGCGCAGATGATGACTGTCGAGGAAATTGAGGGTTATGTCAAGGATATCGAAAAAGAGAAACAAGAGGAGGCCGCGAGGAAGAAGACCCGTGGCGGCGGTCAGTCATCGTCGGCAGGGGGTGCAGCTTCGGGAACTTCGTCTTGATAGATACTAGTGATAGACTGGGGTAAATAAAACAAAATATTCGTTAATGCTTACGCATTGGGAGGTATTTGATATCCAATATGATTGCCTCTCTCGAGGAACATTTATAATACTATCGTGGCAATGGGGGGTTAGGTGAGTTTCTTGACTTTGAAGGCTGTCAAACGGAGTTACAGGTTCTACGCTCGGTTCCACCCTCCCCTGGGCGATGCCATCGATATATGACACTCTATTTAGGGATGGAAAAGCAGGCACATAGGACTTGCTTTGTTTCAATTGGAAGTATGCTGTGTACGGTATACCACGGCCAGAACTGCTCGTTGTATACCCCCATAACTATTATTTTTTCCTCGCTCGGCCGTGTTGGTGTATCTAGAGGGGGATGCTCCCATACCCTAGACCAGGATTCGGAACAAGGTTGCCCCATCTGATTGGAAAGAGAGGGGTGGCATGGTGTGACCGGCCGACCTTCTAAGGCCATTTCTGCAACCTATTCTTCAATACGATCCGCATCAACCCTTCCCGCCGGGCTCTATCCGGGCATGGGATCATTAGCCTTCAAACATGAGTACCTAGTACAAGGGCGAGGCACGTTTCACTGGAATGTACAGGTAGTAGACTAGCCTATATATAACGTTGGTATACTAGTACTCGTGGTGCCTGACTATAAAGTCGCCTACAAAACCCTGAATGGGATTACCATAAAATAGGAATATTGTAGCACTTCTATGTTTTCACTAATCAATATGCGGGTGCCTGTTTAAATCCTATCTTGCTCCCAGCCTAGCCTATCTTGTTAATCCTTGGCACTGGTACATTGGCGAATTGCTGACTGGCGATAACAAGATCTCTTTGTGTGTAAAGGAATAATTACAATGTCGATAATTTTTCTCCTCCTGTGGACGCACTTGTATCTACCCCTATAATATTATAGCCAATGGACAACTTACCACTATCTTTGGGGAAGTTGCCTAACACACTTCTATTAGATTTATCTAACAGAGCCCTGGTTTACCACATATTGGTTCTAAACTGGGGAGTCAGTCCTGTCCTATGGGGGATCTAACCCCCCTCCCCTGCCCTGGGGTGTTTGGCTGAAGGAGGGTGAGGAAGACCACGGGCTCTACTATAGTTTTATTGAACGTCTTAGATGTACGGCATTACTCCCTAGCCTGCGGTTGCAAAAATCGAAATCCTTTTTAGCCTTACTACCTACAGTTAATAATAGTGAGAGGCTCAAATTCGCATAGGAACTAGAATTGAAGTGACGGTGCGCAAGGTGAATGAGAGATTTGCTTACTCTGGAGAGAACTATTAGTGGAGTGGGAATTTTTATTTTTGTTTCAACTTTGAGTATTATTTGTTTGGGGTAAGTTACGAAAACTCACAGGCAGCAGACCGCTATAGTGTACAAAAACCTCCAACCACAGTCCATCCCATCCATCCATTGGTAAAAATACTCTCAGGGGTGTAAAAAACTACAGCTTGAGGGGGCCTGAAAACAACACGTACTATTTTACAGAAAGCATTATCATATTCTACCTTTGTCATGGACTGCGGTATCACAATTGGATCTGTTAGCTCTGTATGATACTTCCTTGGTCACACAATAAATGCTATGCTAGTCTGTAGATCTAGGAGGTGACCCTTAATTAACAACCATACAGAAGCTAACAATTATTCTCAAGTGTCTTGTCATCTTTAATGAATAATATATATGCCTTCATATTTACTTCAATTACGCCTGTAAAAACGATCCTCTGGCTTATATTTCTAATTGAGTGTAGCTTGATACAGTTTGATCCCCTGCCTCGCCGTGATTAACTATAACCCTGCATGGGTTTCCTGATTTTGTACCGCCTATTGGAAGTATGGCAGGAGAATATAGGGGCCAGTGGGCCTATTGGGGAGTGATTGTGGCTGATGGGTAGTGCAGGCGAGGCTTGTTCGTGTCTCTGATTGTGCGTTGGCATTTTTAAGCATGAATGTTCTTCAGCGGGTGGCCCCTCGCTATATAGAGCCTAGTAAAGAAATTCTTACTATGATAGGGCCTCATTACGCAAGAAGGGACATTGCATGGCTTTTACTTCAATATACTGTAAACTAACACACACAGCACCGTGTAGATAAGAAAGGAACATAGAAAGGCCAGCTGCGGGGGCAGCCAAAATGATGCCTCACCTTACCAGGGTTGTGTCTTTTACCTTAATATTCCTTCCTCGCAAGATATGATGGGCTTATGTTGGCTAAGGCCTAAGGATCCAGTCTGATTTCCAGGAATGTGTAAAAGCAGAGGAGATGGGCGAGTCTGACCAGACAAAGGGTGTTTTGTTTTTGAAAGCTACAGTTGCTCATACCTCTCGGATTCACTTCCAATATATATGATGAGAGATATTATTATACCATAAAAGCCAGGCAGAAAAGGCAACAACTGAGCCGACTAACAAAAGTGCGCGAAGGTTATGATAATATTATCAAGCAGGAAATTAGAGAAATTTAGAGGGGAAAATTGTGAGAGAAGAGGCAGGAGTAAAATGTTAGAGTGGAGTGAAGGCGGTTCTGGCGAAGAAGCTACCTGTAGGCAGGGGGGCTGGGGGAGGGGGAAAAATGAGGCCCCAGGATTATGCTTCTATTTTCTATAAGACTGTTCATGTTATTTTTTAGCAAATTATTGCCGTTACGATACCTAGTGAGGCTTTCAGAACAGGCCTCCTCCGAATACATAATTCAATTCGAAGAACATCGATCGCTCTTGGTCTAAGTCCTACAAAATCGGGATTTACATTGTATCAGCAAGTTCTACAAAGGTATATGCATACTTGTAGCTTCCTCTTGTAGGTCATTTTGCCACTGATCAAGGAGTTCAGGGTAGTCGAGTTTGCAATTGAGCTTAGGTTAGACGAGAAAGTTACCTTACCTTATGTCCCGGAGCATAATTTCAAGCTCAGGCAATCCCCGGAATAGCCCTGGTCCGCATTTGTGTTACTCCCACTTATCCGCTTGAATGGACTAGCGCAGTCTTGGGGTATTGGGGTATCACTCCCCCATGCGGTAGTGTACGAGTACTCTTTTCGGGAAGAATCAATTCCGGAAGAGTCTTGTGTGGACGAAGCCTGGGTCATGCATATATAGGTGCCTGTTCCAGGTTGCATATCCTTTCCAGTAGAGAGTAGAGCACCGGAGGCCTTACTGTCCGAGGAAAAATAATAAGTAGCACGACGGGCGAACTCTCAAACTAGAATATGGCTAGGCTATGGCAGGTATAATCTGAGACTTTGTATGCCTGTCCTCATTCCAACTTACTAGACAAAACATGAATCGAATAATATGAAATATAGTGAAACTATCTTCATCGTCCCATCACTTCCCACACCCACCCATTTCTTTCCATGTATGCCCCCATTTGCCTGCGTGATTCCGTAATATTAATAAAGGGAAGACATGACTCCCGTATTAGCTCGTGTAAAAGAGCGGTGTGCTATGTAGTCCAAAATTTCCTCCTCCGGAAAGGGGCGAAAAAACACAAAAAAACCTTCTGTCCGAGACAAATAAAAAGAAAAACACGCCCGACCTTACTACGATAGGAGAGGCAACTCCGACGTTCTGGCACGCCGCTCTCTTATACGAGTTAATACAGTACAAGTATAATCACATCTATCTTTGTCCGTTAGCTCTAACACATAGTGTTCCTATGAGCGTTGCCTTGGCCAGCGCACACAACTCAACTTAGCTGGGTAGGAAAAATCTGCTTGGAATTGCGTGTTCTGCGCTCTAATTTCTCTCGTATTTGCTTGTCCATGATTTATTGTTGGCTGTTTAAGCTTCAAAGAGAGACTAGAATCAATACTATTACATCCCGCTATCAGAACGGAAACACCCCTCATGTCCCAGGCATTCCCTTGGCTGCCCTTACCATATTATGGGTCGTACCATCAGCTGATCCTGCTGGGTGAGGAGATGAGCCGGCCTCTGCCAAGTCACTCGTATGAATGAGCTGCACGTAAAAATGAAAGCAACCGAGCCAAGTCGTGATATACAGTATCACAGCAGGAACAGCATATACTTGTAAGGGGCGCATATACCCGCACTGTAGGCTAATTAACTATACGTCGGCCTATACCATGCAGGACCTGGGCTAGGCAGTCCTCTCACAACCTAATCTGTCGGCAACCCCGCCATCACATACCATCATCCGACGACTTACATGATTTCCGCGTTCACGAGACTCCTGTACCGTAGCTTTCAACCTCGGCTCGATCCTGAGGTTGTTGTAATATCTAGCTTATCAAGCGCGCGGACAGGAAATAAGAGGCGTTCCTAAATATTCGCTAATCAAGGGGCAGTGTCTCACTTCGGTTACCACCCCTCGAACCCAGCCAACTACTTTTCGCTTGTGCGGCCCTGCATGGGCGAGTGATTCCATATGACCACCGTCCTGCACCCCCCCATCTTCTGTGCTTCCCCCTGCCAGTAATGAAGAGGGGGGGCAGTTGGGGATGCAAGATACGAACGGTTTCGCTGATCCGAGAGTCGATCTTTCCAGGTTCTGAGATTGTAATCCTGGTTTTATTGTCCCAGCTGAGCAAACCTAGCAATTTGGCTTGCTGCGTAGGGTTTGCTTACCCGTGATTTGCCGAAGGCATCTATGGGCAGGAATACGGGTACCGTACATGGTTTTTTTTTTTGAGTGATTTTTTGGCAAAAAGGGAATAAGGTTGCTAGTATCCGCAGATCAAGCCGGATAATACAAGTACTTGCAGAAAGACCTCGTGGCCATCCCCCGGGTTTAAAGGGTGGGAGAAAAGCTGTTGGCAAAGGTTGGATCTTTAACTACTTGTAGGATGGTTGAACCTCACTCCAAGACATCTAATTCCCTTTGTTTATCTTCCATTTCTGCTTTTTCCTCTCTGCTGGTTGTTTAGCCATTTTAATTTCTTGGTAAAAAAAAACAAAAAGCTCTTACTTTTTTCTCAACTTGACTGCGGCTGTTAGGTAAACTAAAAAAAAGCAAGTTTACATATTTCCCCAGAACTTCACCCAGTTTTTACTTTACTTTATTCATTTATTTAATGTACCAGGGGGGGTGGAGCCCTCCCGTTCGGGAAGCAGAGGGGAGGGGTATTGGGCGCTCGGGCGATAGTAGCTATGACTGCAGAGACGGAGGTAGGGGTAGGGAATCTCAGAGCATCTTGGTAGTGTAGACGCACTCAAGAAGAGAGGCAGAAAGGAGGGTTCTTCATGAGGCGGAGAGAGGGGGTATTGTTGGGTTCTTAAGAGAGCGGTGGCAGGTTTTCTTGTATCCCTTAATTGTTTTTCATTGATTTTCTTAAAAGTGGAGAGTAGCTAAACAAATGGCAGCTGGAATGAAGCACAAGTTGGTGGCCGAGAGTGATGAGGAGAGCTGTGAGCCCCTATCTATTGCTCCATTCACCAAGCCAGTAGATCTTACTGACTGGGGTACTAGTCGAAGATATCGCAATGACAAAGCAATCTCTCAAGCGCAGATTATCTGAGGTGAAATGGTCCCTAAAGCTCCCTATCCTGCTCCTATCATTAGGATACTTCGTCTGGTTCACTACAAACCACCGCCACTCCCATTACCTCGACCACCCTCACCACCGCTACACCCAACCGCAAAGCCCAGCCCAACTCCCGAGAAAACACCACAACAACGGCGGCCACAACATCCAGTGCCCTCGTGGCCACCGTCAGGAAAATGAGGACTATCCATTTAAGTCTTGCTCAAAGAAGATAGCCCCTCCTCCTGATCCCCGGCCCATCTTTGGGCGATCAGACATGACGCTGGCCGAACAGGAAACGATTATAACTGAGTCCATCAGTAATACCACCATTGCCCAGTGGTCGTACTACTATACACATGGCAAGCATCTCGCGGGGACGAATAAGTCCATGGCAGAGTGGACGCGGGATAAGTGGATCGAGTATGGGATTCCGTCGCATTTAGTGG
>Ga0307507_10007753_pt1 | contig 15319 bp, 9 predicted proteins | sample 7_EM_MG_FD_207223 | JGI IMG/M metagenome (GOLD analysis project Ga0307507, IMG submission 207223) | Populus trichocarpa ectomycorrhiza microbial communities from riparian zone in the Pacific Northwest, United States - 7_EM | ecosystem: Host-associated > Plants > Roots > Unclassified | place... | reverse complement strand
CCCGGCTAGGCTAGGCTCAGGCGTTACCGAGCCTACAGGCTCCGGCCAGGCCAGGCCCCAGAGAATTTTCATAGGCCAGGCCCGGCTTTACCGAAGCCTGGCCCGCCTGGCCTGTTGGGAACACTGGTTGCGGGGAAGGCCGAAGATTCAAGCTTGAGCTCACAAGGCTATTATCCGCAGGTTACAGTTAGACATGCAAGAGATTTTATGACATTCCAGAGAGGGTAAACCTTGTGAAGTAATCTTGAGATACTATTGGTACAATTGTAGGCTGTAAAGCCACAAACTACCGTAGTTACATTTGTGATGTAATGATTACTTCTGAGCATCAAGGGAAGATATCATATACGGGAGCACAAAAGCAAGCTCTCACCCGAGCACGGGATTGCCGAAAAATGCCATCACTTGATAGGGGAGTGAGTTACCGGCGCACTCGCTGTTCCCCAAGCCTTCAAGGCGTTTTCACTACCACGTTCTCAGCGTTCGGTGCAGCACCGTTTTTGCACGAATACTATGGGGTACAGCGCAGGGGCAGTACCGCGATCATGGTTCATAGAGGTAATCTAGGATAGCGTGCCAATGTTACACTATGTGACAAGCTCAATAGAGAACAGTTCGCTTCCGGCAAACCCTAAGCAGTTGACCCAGTGGGTCCCTGGAACCCAGAAAGGTGTCACAGTGCCAGTTGCTGCTGTTGGTTTGCCGGCCCCATGAACAGCAGGGGGCTGCTTTACGATCTAAAGTGCACGCTGTAGCTTTAATTCGACAGTTAATCTTGCTATCTGGTGAGGGAGAGTCTTGGTGATCCTAAGGATAGAGAAGGATGTCGTGAATCGCAAATTCTACTCTACTTGGTGGCTGTTGGCCAACAAGGTGAGTTCCCTCAGCTGATTTTTTCCCCACCCGTTGTACCACACTGGGCGCTATAGTTCACAAGGTTCGCTCCAAAATGAAGCACGAAATATGAGGGCTCTCCTTGCGTCTCTCACACCTCCCTGCTAGGCGAGGTAATGCTTATATTGTGGGCCCTCCCTTCCCCTACCCCTCACCTCTGCCCCTACTCTCACCATTATCCGTCTCAAAGGCCTCGATAGACCCTGATAGACTACCGCCATAACAGACAAAGTATGATGAAGAACTTGGCGCAACTATACCTCCTTGCAGCCATCACAGTTGCCCCATCACTCGCGGCTGACATGAGCCCCTACCTCCCATTCAACCGCGACCTCCAGCCAATGCAACCCTGGTCCGAAAAATTCTACTCAGAGGTCGTTCCTGCCACCAAAGCATCCGGACTTGGGAAACGGCAAACTCAGTGCTCTGCTGGCGAGAACCTTTGCCCGAACACGAACACGTGCTGTCCTACTGGGTACACTTGTGTGGGGGATAGTGAGAAACCCCAATGCCAATCGACATTTTATATCTGTTTACCTGAGTACTTTAAGTGCCCAAATGGCGAGGGCTGCTGTAAGAAGGGATATGAATGCCTACCCGACAATCTCTGTTCAGAGTTGTGCCCAGGGGGACCCCCATGTGGCCGCGGGTGCTGTGAACCAGGACATACTTGCGATTTGCAAGTTACGCTGTGTAAATCGACCATATCCGGATCACTCATAACATCGGTTCCAGCGAGTTCTGGGGCTGGCTCCCCAAGAACTACTCCCGTCAGCCTTTCCACCACGATCTCAACGACTTCTAAGGCCCCCACCCCAGGCACTACTCTCGCCAGCCCCTCCACTGCGATTCCAACGACTCCTAATGTCCCCACCTCAAGCACTACTCCAGTCAGCCCTCCCACCACTATCTCAAAGACTTCTACGGCCCCCACCCTAGGTACTTCTCTCGTCAACCCTGACACCACAATTCCGATAATATCAACATTCCCCACCCCCACACCATCCTCTACAACCGAAAGCGGCGCAGAGTCCGTCAATACAGGTTCTAGCTCTTCCACAACAGCGCCGGGGAATGGTAGCAATGTCCTAAAGCCTGGAGGGCGGCTAGGAGGATTGGGGATTTTGTTTTTCTTTGTTTTCTTCCACATGTAAACATTAGCAGCTTTCTCTCTTTCTCAGTTGGATGATAACGGTGGATAATGATGTTATGATATTGTTATGAATGTATGGAATGCTTGGATGGATTGATCGATGGCTGCTGCAGGATTGGGTGGATAAGCTACATCTCGCCATGGTATACTTAAATGGCCTAATTGAACCATTTCTCACCATAAATTAGTCTCGGAAGGGCGGCCGCAGCAGGGAGGTTCGAAGCTCTCGGTGTGACAATTAGCAGTAGTGCCCTAGGCTCTTGAGATTTACTGCCGAGTGAACTGAGATGATTGAACCTCACGCTAGGGCGTTGGAGCTGCCTTTGCTGGTGGGATCGGCACTTTTTTCCTTCTTCCGTCTCGAGCTTTCAGTAACCTCATTACGCCCCCCCCCCCAGCACGTGGCAAGCTGGGGCTGAGGGAGTCAGTTTTTGCCGTTCACCCGCCCCACTATCCAAGAGAGGAAATTTTTAACGTCTCATCGTAGCGCGAGGTCCAATCAGTGTTCCCAACCAGCCAGTTCCGGCTTTGGGTACAGTCGGACTGTGGGAAAGCGGTTTTCTAACAAAAAAAAAGCCGGGCCCGACCTAGGTTACCTGCAGGTCTCAGGTTAGGGTTGATACATGTGACTTCCAGTGTAACAACCCTAACCTTAATACACAGAAATCTCTTTTAGTGTTCTAATCCAACTTGAAGTGAGAGCCGCCAACAGCATAACGACCTTCTCAAATATCTACTCGTATGAATAACCTGGGTATCTAACGGTTAATTTATGTAGTCAAATTTAAAATGTGTTATATGCGAAAAGCTTAGCCAATGGATCCTGAGTTTTACCCGGGCAGCGCTCTTTGCCAAGGTATCTGGCGGCTTTGCCTATCCTCTCCACCTGGCGGTTGCCTAAGCGCCTACAGGCTTTTAGTAGCCGTTAATAATTGAAGCTGACCGGACTAGTCGCTTGGGAACACTGGGTTCAATTATTAGAATTCTTAAGGTACAGATTACCAGCAGAAATCGACCCGTTAGATCACGATAGGCTTGGTTTGACCGGTAAACAGAATTGCGAATACCAGTTAACGAGATCTAACACGTCCAGCGGGTCGATCCCGTACCAGGAGCCCTTGATTCAGAAGTTCCTATATTACAGACAAGGGTGTAGGAGTACCTTACCCAGCATAGGAAACGAAAATCCGGCAGTATCATACTGTACTATACGATAAATAACGTCACGAAGCCTATCTATTGCAACAAACAGATACGCATTAACCATATTATTATCCAAGACATATTAGACTTATTATAGTTTCCACCCAAATATTCGACCCGTTTTGGAAGTGCACCCGACTTATGCTTACCCTCAAACAGACATACTACAAGAATATAGCAGTCACACTATCCTAGCCTAAGCAGACCAATTCCCTAGCAGAGTATGCTGAAAGTATATGAGGTCAACTACCCGTAACCGGATCCGGAGAAGCCACAGTTTCCGACATCCTATAACAACAAGCTCTGCTCGAGCAGCGAAAAGGAATGAACAGTGATTCTACTGTATTATTGAACGAAGAACATTTTACAACATAGCTCGAATCAGGAAATCCGAGTGATCCCTCATGATTGGAATAGGTGAAGGACAAAAGCCGGCCGACCTCGGGAACCTTCTATTAGTACCGGTAGTGTTGCCCCCCCACAGGGAGGCCCACTACTCAAATAGTTTACAGTTTCCCTAGCTTACCTTTACCATTACCTACATTTATCTGAATCATGGGAAACTATCTTGCCGGTATGGTGCCCGTATGGGGATACCGTAGAGTAAGTTACCGGTAGAGATGGCGGAGGTGAGCTAGGGGCCACGGTGGAAATTTCGCGATTAACATAGGGGGTACAGTTACTGGACCAAAGACGGCGAAAGCAGTGCCAAGCGCCTGAATAGCAGTGTGCTCGGCTTACCTTTGTACCGTACCCGAGTACAGCCTCGTGACGAATATCGGCCGGCGATGAGCAGGGATTAGTGGCAGGTATTGTGGCAGGTATTTTTTTGTTACCCTACTTTGACGAATTCGATTTTTGCCTTCCAATACCCCTGTTCGTCACGGCCTCTCTCCTAGCTCTTGATTCTCACTAAGGAGACTGTCCACCGCAAGAGTTGTGAAAGACATTGAAATCTAAGAAAATGAGCAAAGAACCGTCATGATTGGTATAAACCCAAAACGGTTGGCTGGGAAACAAGTAATAAAAACCTAGAGTGTGGTTGTAGCCTTAACGGGGCATGCCGGTAATATGTCTAGGTTCTCCAGGCGGGGGACTTGTACTCGAGTACCGTGATCATGGTTCATAAAGGTAGTCTGGCTCAATAAGGAAAAACATTTCGCTTATGGTAAAGTCTAAACAGTTGACACAGTGAGTCCCTAGAACCCGAGAGCGTGTTGTAATTCCGGCTACCGTTGCTGGTTTGTCCAGCTCCATGAACGGCAAGGGTTGCTTTATGATCTAGAATGCATGCTGTGGCCTTAATTCGACAGCCTTATCTGCTATCTGGTAAGGGAGGAGTCTCGGTGATCCCGAGGATAAAGAATGATATCGTGAATCGCAAATTCTGTTCTACTCAGTGGTCGTCGGCCAACAAAAAGAGCTCCCTCAACCGGCTATCCCACCCCTTGTGCCACAATGGGCAATATAACTCGCAAGGTTCACTCCAAAATGGGGGCACAAAATGCGGGGACTCTCCTTGCGTCTCTGACACCTACCTGCTAGGCGAGGTGATACACTTATATCCCCGACCCTCCCTTCCCCTGGCCCCCGTCTTTATCCCTGCCCCCGCCATTGCCCGTCCCAAAGACCACGATAGACCACGATAGACTACCCCATAACAGGCGAAGTACGATGAGGAACTTGGCCCAACTATACCTCCTTGCAGCCCTCGCTGTTTCCCTATCACTCGCGGCTGGCATGAGCCCCCGCCCCCCATCTAACCGCGACTCCCACCCAATAGGGGATCTCAAACTCAGGTCCCAAAATCCCTACTATGGGATTGTTCTTGCCACCGACGCATCCGGACTTAGGAAACGGCAAACTGAGTACTCTGCTGGCTGTCCTACTGGGCACTTTTATGTGGAGGATGTTGTGGTCCCCGGCTGCTACTCATGTCCAGCTGCGCATTATTTGTGCCCGAATAGCCGGGGGTGCTGTCCTAACGGAATTGAATACATACCCGGGACGATTAAATGTCGGAAGTCTTGCGATCCCGGATCGACCCAATGTTATGATTTCTGCTGTCCAGCAGGATACTCTTGCATTGCCCAAGATGAGCCCTGTTTAAGAATCAAGGGTACCACAACATTGGCTTCAAATACTTTCGAGGTTTCCACTCTTGGCACTAGTTTCAAATCTTTCATCACGATTCCAACGACTTCTATGGCCGCCACCTCAAGCACTACTTCTGTCAGCTCTTCCACCACGATACCAACTCCTAAGGCTACCACCTCAAGCACTACCCTCGTCAGCCCTTTCACAACAACTCCAATAAGCTCAACTTCCACCACCGCTGATTCAGAGCCTACATCACCCTCTATGCCTGAAGACGAACATTCTTCGAGCAGCACAGAGTCCGTAAATACAAGTCCTACCTCTTCCACAACAGCGCCAACGAACGGTGAGAATGACCCAAAGCAAGGAAGATGGCTAGGAGGATTCCTGATTTCGTTTTTCTTTGTTTGCTTCTACATGTGCTCGAGTAAACATTAGCAGCTTACTCATTCTCAGTTGGATAATGACGATGGATGATGACGTTATGATATTATTATGAAGAATATATGAAATACATGGATGGATGGATTGATGTCAGCTACAAGACTGGGTGAATAGGCTACATCTCGTCATGGTATACTTAAATAGCTTAATTGAAATATTTTCTTCTCATAAATTAGTCTCGAAAGGATGGCCGCAACCGGGGGGTCCGTGGGGGCTCTTGAGATCCACTCCCGAGCGAACTCAGATAATTGCGCCTCACGCTAGGGCGTTGGAGCTGCCTTTTCTGGTTAACAGAATTGCAAATACCAGTTAACGAGATCTAACACCTGATCCCATACCATGTCGAAGAAAGGCTAGACCGGGTGTGCCCTCAGCGAGGCAATGCCCTCAGCGAGTCTTGGCAGGAAAGAAGGGCACGTTCAACCAAAACTGCCTGCTAATATTTGCCAAGCCTCGCCGAGGGCATCGCTTCGCTGAGGGCACCCCCGGTTTAATCCTTTCACAGGGACCCTTGACTCGGAATCCGGATATTACAGGGCTGTGAGAGATTGTGGACCTCGAGAGTTCTTATGGTACCGGTACAGTCGCAAGCGGGTAAGGAACAAGGTATGTGTGTTTGAGGGTAAGCATAAGTCAAGTGCACTTCCAAAACGGGTCGAATATGTAGGTGGAAACTATAATAGCTTGTTGCCATGGATGTTAGAAACTATGGCTTCTCCGGATCCGGTTACCGGTAGTTGACCTCATCATATACTTTCAGCATATGGATGCCGAGATGGTGACTTCATGAGTACAGTCTGCTAGGGAATTACCGGTAGTCTGCTCAGGCTAGGATAGTATATTAAACTTGGAAATAGCGAAGAGGAATGAAAGGCGATTCTACAAGAAAATTTTACAACATAGCTCAAATTAGGAAACTTGAGTGACTCCTGTTTTAACGAGAGTTTACGGTATGCCTGTAACTTGTACCACAATTGGAGCTCTACGATCTACCTGTTAGGTGAGGTGATACTTATATCTCTGACCCCCCATTCTCCTCGCCCTCGCATTGTCCAGTCCCAAAGGCCTCGATAGAGCCCGATACACTACCACCATAACAGACACAGTATGATGGAGAACCTGGCTAAACTATCCCTCCTTACAGCCCTCATCGTCGGCCAATCACTAGCGGGGAATGTGAGCCCCCACCCCCTTTTCAACCGCCACTTCCAGTCAATGGGTGACCCCATGCCCAGGTCCGAACAATTCAATTCCAGGGCGATTCCTGCCATTAAGGCGCCCGGGCTTTGGAAACGGCAAGGTTTTTTTTGCCCGGCCGACTGGTACCTCTGCCCGAACGCAAAGGGGTGCTGTCATACCGGGTGGACTTGTGTTGGGGAGGGTGATAAGAACAGATGCCATTGGCCTCAAACTCAGGCTTCTCCCACCTGTGAATCCGGGTCTTATAAGTGCACAGATAGATTGGGTTTTTGCTGTCCTAACGGAACCGAATGCGTACCCGAGACGCTTAAATGTTGGAAGCCGTGCGATCCCGGATCGACCCAGTGTCTTGACGGGTGCTGTGAACCAGGATACTCTTGCAATGACTCAAATGGGCTCTGTGTCAAGATGTTGGGTCGCAGATCAATATCAATCACAAAAATATCTGTTCCGACGACCTCTACGGCCCCCGCCTCAGACACTACTCTTGTCAACTCTTTCACCACGATTCGAACGACCCCTAAGGCTGCCGCCTCAAGCACTACTCCGGTCAGACCTTCCACCACGATACCAACGACCCTTGGTGTCGCCACCCCAGGCACTACCCCCGCCGACCCTGTTACTGTTGGATAGTGGCCTATAGGGCATGGGGTTATGCAGTTGTGCGGATGGATGGATATGCAGGTTTGCGGTCATGCAGGGTTGTGGCTATGCGGCTAAGAGACGGGCAGGTATAGGGCATGTGGCTTTGTTGTTTTCACACCCTATGCCGTTAGGAATAGTGTATTTCTTTCATTGTTTCTTTCACACGGTATGCCATTACGCATATGGAAGTTTGCGCATTGTTGAGGCTTAGGTTCTATGGCTCAGGGAGGATCATGGGATGGTTCTAGATTGCTAGAGAACAGGTTTTGTCAGTGGTATGTGTTTCCTTAGAGTTCGTTTAGTTTCGGGAGTGTTTGGTTTGACGGAGATATATATCTCTTATCCTGTCCTTAGCTAGTTTAGCGCAGGAGAGAGAGAGAGAGTATCGATCCTTCATCCTCCGCATTACCACTCAGATCCTATCGTGATTGCACTTTTGTTCGCTCCTTCTTTATTCAAAAACAGGCTGGGCTCACGCAGTGGATGCAATATCGGATTGCCGGAAGACACAGAACTTTAATTGGTACAAATAAGAATAGGGGGAAAAAAGATGTATTAACTAAACAAAAGATGACAAAGAAAGTATGCGGCAACAATCTGGTAACTGAGTAGAGAGACGAAATGAATGTGCGATAGACGAATGGATGGATAACAAATGAACACGCGGAAGAACCAGCTGCCTTATATCCTCCTCAAGAGAAAACCCGCTACCACAGCATGCTTCCTGCACATGCCCAATCTCACATGAGGTTTGTCCACTTGACTGCCGTACCTCCGGTTATTCTGCATAGTTTCCGAAGTGAGAACCGAATGCCCGAGGTCATACTTGAGCATTCAACCAAGGGTATGGTAGTTATTCGGCATCAGAGATGTTCGTGTTTCGTTGTAGGTAAACCGTGTTTGGTGTTGTCGCACTTTGTATGCAGGGTTGATGTTTGAGTGTGTATGAAGCTAATAGTAGTGAAACTGCTCGTGAGGAATAGTCTGTCAGAGAGGTAATCGTGGTGGTGGTCCGTCTGTATCGGGTATGGGAAAATGTGTATGTCGTGAGCAGCCCAAAATAATCCAACATTCTTTTGTGCTTTCTTTAGACTCGAACAGTTACAACACCTCCGATAAGACCGATACCCACCAATTCTAATTCAGAGCCTACTTTACTCTGGACCACTGAAAATGAAAATTCTTTGAACAGCAGAGTTCGTAAAGACAGGTCTTACCCTTCTCACAACAGGGCTAGCAAACGGCAGCAATGCCCTAAATTTAGGAGGATGGTTAAGAGGACTACGGTAATAAAAGTTTGAAGCGAGAGTGGAAATTTCTACGGCGTGGTGGAGGTGTAGTTGCAACAAACCTGCAGGGTTAGGGTTCGGGATGACAACACCCCCTCCACTATCTGCTGATCTTCGTCAAGGGTCCTGTAGGCAATAACCAAACCTGCTTGCAAAGTATAATTCCAAAACGAAAAAAGCTCCCGAGACAAGTCCAAGAAGGGAGATGAATGATGTGAGAAAAGGGAAGATAATTACCTTTTCCTTATCTTCCGAACATGGCATCTGTAGCCGAAATCATCGGAGAACCTTCGACCTCAATTAAAAGTTTCTTTGCATGAGATCTCGTCTTTTTCAAAATTCTCAAAAGCTTAGTTTTCTTAGTCCAGGCCAGTTCATTAAAAGTGAGATTTTACGGCACCGTATTCCTCACTCGTTCGCTTGTTCCTTCACTCGTTCATTCGTTAGGTTGCAAGCGAACCGACAGCAACAACCCCACTACCGTACCGTTACCCCGCCATCCTCCCCTATTGCGCAATGGCACTTAACCGAGCTCAGATGACAATCACTTCCAGCGGCTAGGGCATTTGAGGCTCTGCAACTAAATTCTCACCCATTCGCTGTCGGATCTTATCGTTCGTGCCCACCATCTCTTGCACTTGCCTCACTAACCAACCGCGGTAGTTTCCAATCATTTTGTCATTACCCAACACTCACGGTAAATATTTGTGAAAATCCTACTCGGGGGAACTAGCGTATTTCGCCACACACTCTTTTGACCTTTAGCATGAAAAAGAATTCCACCCGGTTATACGGTAGTTACCCTCCCCTTATGTATCGACTAGCCCACTGGGGAGCTTCTTGGGGAAGTAGGCTTCTCCCACAGAACGGAATACATGCTGCCAATTTGGCCCGGAATACCGTTACCCTGTGAACCCCTGTTCTAGCTAGCTCCCGAGCGGGCACAGTACTTAACGTAACACCAGTATACCAAACGAAGGAGAGAAAAATATCTATTCCACCCAAGAAGTACTTCCTGTATGGTGGAAATTAGCGTCTGTTACGGGAATCTAGCTTTGCGCCCCGGCTGGATGGGCTGTGGAGGGTTCTAGATGAGAGCTGGGTTGAGGTAAATTTCATGACATTGTGTGCATGATTTTTCCGGGAAGGAATGATTGGGCAGCTCTTTTGAATATTTTGCACCGCTAATGGGATATACTCGGAGGACAAAAGTGCATGAGTTTTCGTACAACGCAACCATCGCCAAAAAAAATATCACCCCAACACCGGCAAGGCCAAAATCTAAGGTAGTGCCAGCAACACAACATAGCGGCACATGCTAAAGAAAGAATACTGCTTAGGCTGCAGAGGCCTTGTAAAATCGCACTCCGTAGGGCGATAAATAGTGGAAATAAGAGCACCACAAAGCAAGCCAGCTCCAGAGAGGCTAAGGGAGCAAGTTAAGTTACCCGGCAGACCCATCAACTGATATGTATGTGGTGGCTCCACATTCTAGCCCTACTCCCATTTTTACCAGAAGAAATTGCTGGTTCTAAGAGAGACATGGCTTTAGCATGCAGGGACACTATGTAAGGGGTTCATAGAGGCATGGTGGTAGTGATCGGTGCTTTCTGTGCTTTATTTAGGATGCGAAGTTTTTTTTTCGATGGTTGCGCTGCGAAAAAACTCATGCACTTTTGTCCTCCGGTTATAAGGTGGTTGCCGCACCCCCTCCCGCGCTCAAAACCTATCGACTACCGTACGATACCGGTATAATACCTAAATACCCCTGCACTTCCCCAGAACGAACTTCAATGAGAGAGCCGATACACTAGACAAAATTAATCCTATAGCTGCTCAAAAGCCCCTTATTTCAATAGCCAACGACTGTAATAATTTCACCGACAGCTACAAAAAGTCGTGGAATACCCGGAGTTTTTCCTGTTCGTTGATACGCGGTTAATTTCGCCGGGGCACAAATAGATCACGGTCTATCGACTAGTATCGCGGCACTCTCGAATTCGCTTCCAGCTCAAATTCACTTTCTAGGCCACGCAAGTTAGTACTTGTACTTGTACTAGCTGTACTAGTAAGAATCTAACTAAAAAAACACGACACATTTACGGTAGATTATCACTTGTTCTGTACTGACTGGTATGGCTGATACCTGTCCTGCGTAGCCCAGAAACCGAATTTGAGATGGAAACGAATTTAAGGCTGCCGCGATACCGGTACTACCGTGATGCGACAGAACTTAGGCCTATCGATACTGCACTTTGGATGAGCCGATTGGGCTAGGTTCTCTCCAACAAAATGGCGGGACAATAGTGACCCCGCTTTCTTCAGCCGCTCAGCCTCAAGAACTCTATCAACTGACCCTACTCTGCTCAAGAGCCCGTCCTCTAAATCATCCACATAGGATCTGCCACCTTCTAAACAACAACAAAAAAAGCGAAATGTCACAATCTCGTGTCGGGGAAAATAGCAATTCTTCCAATAATAGCAACTCCTCCATCAATAACTCCTTTAATACCAACTCATTCAATCCCATCTCATCCAACCATGTATCCAACGTGAACCACCCTGGTGGCGCCGATGAGAGAGCTGAGATTCTCGCATGGTTATCTCCGCTTGATCCCTGGATAAGGCACCACGATATTCGAGAACACCGAGTCGAACATGTGGGAGACTGGCTCTTGCGAACGGAGGAATATCGGAACTGGTTTGACGGGATTCGCGATGGAGAATCTGATAATTCGACCTTGTTTTGTTATGGAGATCCGGGGGTCGGCAAGACCTACATTACGTAAGAAACCATATCCTCCGTGAAGTAAAGGTGTTGCTAAGAACCTGTGATGCTAGCTCCTTGGTAATTGATACCTTATACGATCGGGCAAAGGGACAAAACGCTGTAGTTGCGTTCTTCTACTTCGACTTCGCGGCCCAGAGGGAGCAATCCCCAACCACGGTGCTGAGTTCCCTCCTAAAACAAGTCGTCGGCAAACTCGAAAGGATTCCTGACAAGATCATCGAGGCCTTTCGAGACCAGAAGAAGACCACCGAGGGCCGAAGATTGGGGCTGGGCCAAGTGGTCGAGATGCTACAGGATATCTCGTCCTCGCGGCCCACCTTCATATGCATTGATGCACTAGACGAATGCATGACCGAGTATTGGGCAGAGCTGCTTGAACCACTGAAACAAATTCTACACAATTCCCCAAGCGCTCGGATAATTCTAACCGGAAGGTTGCATATCCGGGATGAAGTGGAGAAATACCTGGCCGGGAGTGTAACAGCTGTGCCCATCACACCCACCAAGGATGATATCATTCGATTCCTGAGGGCGAAGCTGAAAGAGGACCCGGCACCGGACGCGATGGACGAGGGCTTGGAGCAGGACATTCTAAAGAATATTCCCGAGAGTGTTTCAGAACTGTAAGTGAGGAGCAAGGACCCCGAGAAAGATATCGGAAACTATAAGCTGATAGATCTGGGTCTAGATTCCTGTTAGTATCTCTAAATATCGAGGCGATCTTACAGGAAACGACACTCTATCGAAGGCGGGAGAAGCTCGATACAATGACAAATGGCTTGGGCTTAGGCGATGCATACGATGCAGTCATAGGACGGATAAAGGCACAGGAAGAGGATCGAGCAGGACTCGGGATGGCCGCTCTAATGTGGATTTCACATTCAGAGCAGCCGTTGAATGTGGATGAGATATGTCATGCCATAGCAGTCAAGATAGGATCAACCGACATTAATGCCAACAATGTGCCTTCAATCCGGACCGTGTTGGGCTGTTGCCAAGGACTTGCTGTCGTCGATAAAAGGTCCTCGACTATTAGGTTGATCCATTTCACCCTCAAAGAGTATCTTTCTCGCCGCGCCGACTTGTTTGACGGGGCTCACTCGAAGATAGCCGAGACTTGTTTGACATATCTCAATTTCCAGGCCATTAAGGATCTTTCGACCAGCCCCTCTCGTGGCCCCGGAGACATGCCCATCCTAAGATATGCTTCTTTATATTGGGGAACCCACATGCGAATGGAGCCCTCAGGTCGCTCCAGATACCTTGCGCGCGAACTTCTTGACCAATACGATCATCACATAAGTGCCGAATTACTTTGGAAGTCAACTATCGAATGGTACTTTCGTTCCAGGAAGCCATTTTCTGCACTACATTGCGTTTCATATTTCGGCATCGCCGAAGTTGCAATCGATTTGATAAGGACGAAAAGATGGGGTGTGAACGAACGAGATAGCGCGGGTCTGACGCCACTGATCTGGGCTGCGAGAAATGGGCGTGAAGAAGTAGTAAAATTACTCTTGCAACAGAAGCATACTCAGCCCGATATACCGGACATGCACTATGGTCGAACGGCGCTCTCGTGGGCTGCCGGGTGTGGGCGTGAAGGGGTCGTCAAGCTATTTCTTAGTCCGCTATTTGTCAATCCCGGGAGCATAGGCCGTCAACGGGGAACACCGCAAGTAATGAGGGCGCTATTTGGAAGAAAATACGTCAATCTTGACAAGCCTGACAGCGATGGCCGAACACCGCTTTCGTGGGCCGCCGGGAATGGGTGTGGGGGACTAGCGAAGTTACTGCTAGAACGGAAAGACGTTAGCTCTGATAAGCCAGACAATGATGGCCGAACACCGCTCTCGTGGGCGGCCCGGAATGGGCGTGATGAAGTAGTGAAGCTGCTGTTGGGACGAGAAGACATTAACCCCGATAGGCCAGACAATTATGGTCGAACGCCGCTCTGGTGGGCCGCCTGGAGCAGTTGTTGGGGGACGATGAAGCTGCTGCTAGAACGGGAAGGCGTTTGCCCCGATAGGCCAGACAATGACGACCGAACACCGCTCTTATGGGCCGTCCAGAATGGGCGTGAAGGTGTAGCGAAGCTGCTATTGGAACGGGAAGATATCACCCCCGATAGGCTAGACAATGGTGGTCGAACAGCGCTCTGGTGGGCTGCTCGGAACAGGTGCGAGGGAACCGTGAAACTGCTGTTGGAGCGGGAAGGCGTTTGCCCCGATAAGCCAGACAACCGCGGCAAAACCCCGCTCGCGGTGGCCGCCGAGGATGGGTGTGAGGGAGTGGTGAAGCTGCTATTGGAACGTGAAGACATTAACCCCGATAGGCCGGACAATGACGGCCGGACACCGCTCTTGTGGGCCGCCCAAAATAGCTGTGCGGGAGTAGTGAAGCTCCTGTTGGAACGAGAGGACATTAACCCCGATAGGCCAGACAATTATGGCCGAACACCGCTTTGGTGGGCCGCCTGGAATAGGTGTGCGGGAATAGTGAAACTCATGTTGGAACGGGAAGACGTTAGCCCCGATAGGCCAGACAGCCACGGCAAAACACCGCTCTCGATAGTTGCCGAGGCTGGGTGTGAGGGAGTAGTGAGGTTGCTGTTAGAGCGTGAAGACATTAACCCCGATTTGCCAGACAATCATGGCCGCACACCACTCTCGTGGGCCGCCGGGAATGGGTGCATTGGGGTAGTGAAGCTGCTCTTGGAACAGAAAGGCGTTAGCCCCGATAGGCCAGACAATGATGGCCGAACACCGCTCTCGCTAGCCGCTATATATGGGTGTGATAGAGTTGTGCAGCTGCTGTTGGAACGGGACGACGTTAACCCTGATAGGCCGGACAATCGCGGCAAAACACCGCTCTCATTGGCTGTTCAGCATAAGAATTCGGGTGTGGTGAAGCTACTCGAGGCCCCAAAGGCCCCCCCCAGCGTGGTTTAAGGCCCGGGAGGTACAACATCTTTCGGCGCCTCCGAATCTAGCCACGTGCACCGTTTGCAACTAGCAGACACTTTACCATTGCCCCTACCCCCCCCCCTTCCCGCTCGAGATATATGAAGTATGTTCATATTTTTTCTTCGATTTCCGGCGGATATGTACTTTTTACGCCTTCGAGTACGAAAAAGCCGGCTAGTATGCTTTAGTGTTAGTTTAATGCTGTCCGAGTTCGAATTATCCTATTTACCTTTTCTCTCATGTCATCGCTAGATATACAATTCTGTTCTCATCTATTTTCTTTTATGTTCTATTCTATTTCCTTTGATCTCTTTTCCAATTCCAATATATGTTGCTGTTTCACTGCATGAATAGCGGATCTCCCCAACCCCCTTAGATAGAATGAAGTTCTCAAGCATTTCTCGCTCTCCCAAGTCTCCTGTATAGAGCTCGGCCATTCCGTCTTTTTCACCAGTTTGAACACTAGGAGGGACGAGTGATATTCTGTGAGGCCGGACTTTCGCGGTGAGCTCCCAATAAATGAGTATCCCTTGGGCGGTCTGAGACAGTAAAATTCGCGACCGGCACGCTAACGCTGGTTGGGAGGGCTGTGATTCGTGGGGAATTAAAATGGTTGATAAGATGCTGAGTCACTTTG
>Ga0307507_10007752_pt1 | contig 15319 bp, 10 predicted proteins | sample 7_EM_MG_FD_207223 | JGI IMG/M metagenome (GOLD analysis project Ga0307507, IMG submission 207223) | Populus trichocarpa ectomycorrhiza microbial communities from riparian zone in the Pacific Northwest, United States - 7_EM | ecosystem: Host-associated > Plants > Roots > Unclassified | place... | reverse complement strand
TATCAAACTTAGCAATAGATTGTCTACAATAATAACTTAGAGTCCGCTCTAGCAATTAAATAAACAATCATATGAAAAATAAGCATAGGAGAACAAACATATTCATCATATAAACTGAAAAGAAAAGGTAAAATAAATCTCACAGTTCTTGAAATCCGAAGGTTTACGTGTCCTTGCAACCAAGAAAAAGTATTTAGCCTTGCATGTTTGTTGAACAACTAATCAAAAAGAAGGAAGAATGCATAATTTCGAGTTTCTTAGAGGAGGGGGGTGTTTTTCTCCTCTTGGCTGGCTGCCCCTTCTCTTCTCTCATTCTTTTTATATCCTAGGAAACCCTAGTCTCTATTTTACAAAATAGTCCTCCCTTAAGTAGACTGTTTACATTTAAGTACTTCAATAACTATTTTCCTAAAAAAAGAGAAATATCCTTGCATGAAATCTCCAAGCTTTGACTTAGAGGAGCTAAATTGCTAAAATAAAAACTTGGATATCGGTTTAGATGCTTTGGAACGTAATTTGGACTCGTTTCTTCACGAAACCTGTTTGCTGGCAGAATTTAGTTGTCATCTTTTAAAAATCATATCCCCTCATATGACATCATTTTTTGCTTAACTTTGGAGCGTTTATAGGCCTTTGAGTCAGGAATCCAAAACAATTGATTTTGCATCAATTGGATTTTTGTAGCTCCAGATATTCAAGTCGGAATGACCAAAGGTCAACACTGGCAGATTGCGAGATTTGACTTTGAAGGCTGCGATTTCCATGCTCTTCCTTATTTTATTTTCTTGCCTTAGATGTCCAGAAAGGTATGGATGTTAGCTTTTTAATTCCATTGGAATCACTTCATTTCAACCTCTAGAGCTCACGCTCTGCACAAAACATCGACTGAAGGTCAAATCTGCCAATTATCTCCAATTTACTTCTTTTTGCATCTTTCATCCAAAAGTGCCTTCAAAACATAAAACAAAGAATATCAAGGCATTTTATATATAAAACATAGGCAAAACACTAGTTAAATGTGGGTGAAACTATCGAATAATATGGTTGCATCATTTACCTAGGCAAACCAAATACGAAGTTCATGGAAATATCTACCAATGGTTTCTTAGGTACAGGCAAAGAAGTATATAAATCATGTGGTTGGAATTTAGACTTTTCTTTCCCATATGTAATGCATGTATCACATATGCGTTGCATATTTTTTTCATTTTAGACCAATAAAAATATTCATGCAACACATCCAAAGTATTAGCAACACCAAAATGGCCCATTAAAGCACCCTCATGTGTTTCACATATAAGCAATTCATGCATAAAACTCAATGGCACATACAAATGATTCTCTTTGAGCAAATATTGATCAAATCTATAAATTTGCCAAAAGACGAATATCACATGCATTAAAAACATTAACAAAACCACCATCATTCACATACAATTCCTTTTACATATTTAAATCCTTGCATCCTAGCATTCAAAGTAGATAAAAGAACATACCTTCATGACAACGCATTAGTCACTATGTTTTTTTTTTTTTGTCTTGCTTGTATTTGATCACATACAAAAAAGTCTCAATAAACTCCACCTATTTAGCATGTCATTGATTCAACTTACCTCATCCTTTCAGGTGTTTTAAAGACTCATAATAAGAATGAATGATGAATTCCTTAGGCCAAATATAGTGTTACCACGTATCCAACATCCTCACCAATTGATATGCATCATGATTCTAACATGGAAGAGGCTAATTCTAATGTGTATGGGCATTAAGATAGTCCAATAGCGAGAGCTCAGACAAAACAACTATAAAGTGCCTTAACAAGTTAGATTAGTGTGACTGAAGTGAGTTTGGAGGCTTGTTAACTAAATGAAAATCGTTCAAATTTGTTTGTTTGTTTTCAAATAAGACTTGGGTCATGATTTGAGAGTTTAGAGAGTTTGGGTTTATTGTCAGCCCATAGGCCAATATGTGTTTGAATTTTGACCATCTTATTGCATTGGAAAATAAGCCTATATTATATATTCAAAATATCATCTTTCCAGATTGTCCAACCATGCATGTATTGGAGTTGTGCGTGAGAATTTATGGTTGTTTTAATTTTTATGTCTATGTATGAGTTTTAATTTTCTAAACAAAGTAATTTATTTAGGTCTTAATTATATCATTTTGGTATTTCTAATACTTGGAGGGTTATTCCAAGTATACAATGATGTTTCAAACCAAGTATTAAGAACTTTTGTAAATAATATAAAACTTTTCAACTTCTCATTTAGAAAGATTTCTTCCTTGTTCTTCCATTTTCAGAATTAGTTGAAGAACAAATAAGACTTATCACTTTTAATCACAGAGTGTGGTGTCTTTATCTTAATTGGAATTCTTTTGTGACGTTTCCAACTAATCAAAGAGTTTCATTCAAAATTCATGTAATTTTCAGTCTAAACATCATAAGAAAAACCATATAACCAAACCTACCTTCCTTCATCTTCATATCAGATTGCTAGTTTGTTTAGGTTAAGAACCCAAGGCATATCATTCAAGCTTAAAAGAGAAACAAGGTGGTGGTTGTGTCAATGTAGCTAACACTATTCTTGTTAAGAAATTAATTTAAGTATTGTAAAGCATCATAAACCTTATAAATTGCAATGGTTGAATGAATGTAGTGAAGTAAAAGTAACCAAGAAGGTCTTGATTTTCTTTTTTATTTGGAGCTATATTGATAAGGTGTGGAAAAATTAAAAAAACAACTAGATTTTTATGCAAGAGAGGGTAAGACTAAATCTGTTTTTCATGTTAACAAGGCAATAGTTGTATTTGTATATAAGAAGATTTATTTAATGCTAACAATCTCGATTTTGTTGTTCCTAATACGATTGTTTCCTTTTTGGAGGAATTTGATGATATCTTTCTGGAAGATATTTCTAGCGGTTTATCATCATTAAGAGAAATAAAACATTAAATAAATCTCGTACTCAGAGTTACAATTTCTAACCGAATAGCCTACCAAAGTAATCCTTAAGAGATAAAAAAAAAAAAAAAACTTTAAAGACAAGTAAAAGAATTAATAACTAAAAAGTACATTCACGAGAGCTTGAGTCCATATATTGTTTTGATTTTACTTATGCCTAAAAATTATAAAACTTAAAATATTTGTGTTAATTATCTGTCATCAATAATATAATGATAAAGCATAAATATCCTACCCAAAGCTTAATCAAACCACGATAGAAAAGGCATTTATGCCCATAAATTGGATAACTTCAATTAGTGATATCAATCAACTTAAATGCCCGTAAATTGGATAACTTCAATCAACTGTCAGCGTTTAGAACATGAAATAAACATCATATCAGTTCTATCAATTCATGGACTAAAAAGGTGTTATCCACCAGAGGTATGTACCGACAGTCACCATGATATCATTGGGCTTGCAGGAATCCTCCCATGAGAATAAATCTATGCGCAAGTGCCATCTCAAACATCATCACTTCACATGCACATCAAAACACATTCTATAGAGCACCTCATCATATACAGATCAGCATGTTCACAAAGACGCAAGAACACACAATTCAGTCATACCCATCATCAGTACCTGGATTCCTGCATTGTTGCCTGTTCTCCAAGCTTCTGTAACTTCTGGATATCATCTTTTCCAACACTACCACCAAGGGAAATGGGCGATGAAATATTAGCTGCCGCTTTGTCCTTCAGTTCCTCAATCTCCCTCTGCCGATTCGTTAAATAAATAAAAATCAGCCCTTTCCATCCAAGAAAAATACTGCTAAAATCACAGCCAATCCTTTCCAACTTCCTTTTTTTTTATTATTTGTTTTCCTGCAATTTATCGGGAGCCAAACACACTTAAATTAAATAAATAAATATGTTCAAAATCGACAAATAAAAAGTAAGTAGCACTAGTATTTGAAGCAGAAAGGTTGCCTTAAGCATGGTTATTAAACCCGAACCGGCTTGAGATTGGTTGACTCGGTAGCTTGACCGATCCAAGTAAGGTGAAAAACCGGCAAGAGCAAAAAAACGGTCAAACCCAGTTGACCCACCGGGTCGACCCGTGACTCGAGCAACCAAGAAAACCCGGTAAAAACCTTGTTTTTTTTTAAAATATGTTTATTTTTTCTAACCAGATACCCCTCTTTTTTCATATTTTTTAGTTGGTTATTAATTCTTTTTAAAGTTCACTATATAAATACTAGAAAAATATTTTATTTTTTTAATATAGAATTTGAAGTCTTTTAGTATAGTCTATATTCATAAGAAAAAAAGTTATTTTTTTAATGTGAGATTTAAAGTTTTGTAATATATATATTTTATGTTTATATGAAAAAAAAATTATGTTTTTTTAATGTGGGATAAAAAAATCTTTTTGGTTTAAATACTTTAACGTGGGATAACATAATATCTTTTTAATGTGAGATAATTTAGTATCTTTTCAATATGAAATAAAAAAATCTTTTAAAATAATCTTTTAAACTTTATTATTTATAATATGTATAGCATATATTCACATGAATTATTTTTTAATTTTTTCATATAAAATATTAAAACTTTAAATATTTTTTTTATTTTTTTAAATTAATTTAAATTAACCCAAATTAATTCATATAACTTAAAATTCAGTTTTTTAACCGATTAACTCTCAAATCAGGTGTGATAACCATGGCAAAAAGAGCTTCGTTTTCTTTCTCCAAATCGTGAACTCTCTTCTCGGAATCCAGGTTCTGTTGTGGTTGGTTATCGTCGTCTTTAGACGGTGGAGAGGAATTGGCGTGTTGCTTGATCGCTTCGATCCGCGATTTCCCTTCTTCGTTTTAAGTGCCGATTTTTGGATCGAATCGATGTAATTGGATCTCTTCCTCCCTGACTCATTTTCAAGTGAAGCTGTGAAAGAATTTTTTTCTTCTTTTTATTTGAATTTGGTTTGGTTTCCCTCTTCCGTTTATTGAGTATAGCACTCTCACTCACTCTCACTAATCACACAATACCCGACTTTCAAAATATTTTTTACCACGATTGGTTATTTTTACCGTTGCAAACCAATTATTTACTCTCGTTTCCAAAAGGATGGACTTTTCAGTTATTTGCATTATTACGAGGCTGGCCTGACGGTTTCAGGAGTATTTAATAACAATGTAAATCATATTTTTTTAAATTTTAAAATAAAAAAAATTATATTTTTAGATCGTTTTAATATGTTGATGTTAAAATTAATTTTTAAAAAATAAAAAAAATCATTTTAATGCATTTTTAAACGAAAAACATTTTAAACCATCACCACTACCATAATTTCAAAAACACTAAAAGAATTTGGTGAGTTAAGATTTTAATTAGGTTTCAAATAAATAAAATTTGAGCTTGTAATTAACTTGAGAAGACCTAAATAATCTTGTGTAACTTAAGTGAAACATAATTTTTTTTTTAATAAATCAAAAAATTAAAAAAATTAATTTATGAATACTTAACCTCATATATTTTTTTATAGCCTACATCTATATGAATTAGCTACGTATATAGCCTATATCCATATAAATTGTTTTTTAATTTTTATATATTTTATATATATATATATATATATATATATATATATATATATATATATATATATATATATTAAAACCTCAAACATTATTATTTTTAATTTTTTTAATAAATCTGGGTCAACTCGTATGATCCGAGACTCAGGCCCTTAACTAGATCAACTTCTAAATTAAATTTAATAACTATAATTATTTGAAATAATTGAAGTATATTCATTACATAGGATTATGTAAAAATCCCTTGAACCTAAAATAAATAAATAAAATTTATATATGTTTAGAGTTGTATGAAACATGAGAACTTTTTATGGATTTATGAAAATACATACATTGAATAAAAAGCATAAGAAACAAAATTAGGATTCTTGATATTATGTACCGAATTTTGAATGATTTAGATTAAAAGATCTTTTAGTATTAAATCCGTTTAAAACAAACAAACAAATAAATTTAAAACATAATCAGAAAACTCCTTTGTTTTTTAAAACATAAAAAAATAAAAAACCAACAATGAGGTGTCAAAAATATCAAAATGCTTTTGAAAAATTATAACAAATAGTTGTTGGTTTTGCTTTTTCAACGAAGAAAAGCGTCAAAACAAACAAATTTTATATTTTTATTTTTGAAAATTTGAAAACAGAAACAGGTGCCATAAGTTTTATAATTTTTAAAATCTGACAGAGATTTTGTCCATTTACTTGAATTTCATGGTTTAAAATTCAATGAGCATCATCAAATATTTAAAAAGAAAAGATGTAGGATTGTAGTGCAATATTTTTTTAAATTTTTTTTATATAAAAATAATATTTTTTATTTTTAAAAATAAAAAAATACGGTTGACGGTGTCTTGATCTCCTATTTGTTTTTTTGTTTTTTTTATTAAATTTCATGCTTACTATTCAATGGGCCACAGAATCCATCCGTATCAATATCAATAGAGTTCGTACAAAACAATTAGGAATCTAGCACCACATTGGAGAGACAGATATGACGAAGTCCTCATCTAACTGTACTGTTTGATTTCTAGAAAGAAATCAACTACACAATCTTCCTGCCCAACCGAGCAAACAGTCGAGTACCAACTGATCATACTCAGAGTTACATCACATCTCCAACTCCATTTTCCCAAACAAATCCAGCCAAAAAAGAAAATAAGCTTAATGGTTAGTGTAATGGCTCTTTGGTGGAGGTAATGGTATACAAGCTGAAGTTAGCGGCCATAGTTCTCTTTCTCATCAGATTTTCTTTTCGGGCGGGCGGGGCTGCTTCTTGTAGGAAGCACAACAGCCTCCTTATTTACTGATTCTTCTGCTTGATCAGCATTCCTCTCTCTCAAAAGGATGCCACCATTTGGTGCAGCTGATTGCATAGCCCTCGGCAGCTTCAAAGGAATTTCTGCCTCAATTACACTACTATCTGCTTCACTTACACCATTTGATGCAGCTGATCCCACAGCCTTTTGGGGAGCGGCTTCAGTGTTTTCTGATTTTGTGCTGGGTGGGGGAACAGGAACAAGCTGAATTACTGATTTCCGCCATTTCTTTCTCTGGTTTGCCTTTGGTGCATTGGATTTGGCCTGAAGGTTATATGAATTAAAACTCATTAGAGAAAAGAGAAAAAAGACAAGAACCTGAGTTAATCAAGATTGAGACTTGATCATGAACTTGACCTAAAAAGAAAAGGCAATTTGCATCAATGTATTTGCAGAACTAAGAATCACTACTTGATTACTCCAAAACGAACATACCACTGTATTGCCTATGTCTGATAGAGGCTTCCTTCTAACCACACTATCGTCATTTGTTTCCACAGGCTTCTCAACTAGGGCACTTTGTAGCAGCATTGCACCCTGAGAAACAAGGACCTGATTCTTCTCTGTTTCATTAGATCCAAGTGTCGAATCATTTATCTCGATAGCTCCTCTATTAGAACATTTATTTGGCATACAGCCACATGATATCCCACAAAAACCCCCAGATGCTCGGCATTGGCACTTGGATGTCTTGCATAAAGAGTATTTACTACAAGCACAACATGCTTGAACAGTAGTGGCTGCCTCACCAGAACAATCTGATTTGCAGTTTTCTTGATCATGGATATCTCCTGTACTTGAACGGCCTTTGGTTTTGGAATTTCTTTTCTTTCCTCGCCGTTTCCCTGACATTACCCATTCATCATCTGTCGCCTCTTTCTCTGATTGTACCCATTCATCATCTGTCATATTATTATCTGAATGTTCTGATTCAGATGTATCCATATCATCCAATATGATGGGGGTGCTCTGTTGCGCCTGAATAAACAAAAACAAACAAATAAAAAGGTTTATGAGGTTAGGGAATAGCTAACAATTCATTTATAAGACAATCCAGTAATACAAGCTTATATCTGTAAATATACCTGTCTATGCATGTCACGCTTATATTCTTCAGAACCGGCCTCACTTTTGATGGAGTATTTTTTCAAGGCTGAACTCTGTTAATTAAAATCATTCAATATTCAACAAATTGAGAATGTCAGTTCAACAAATAGAACTAGGAAGTTGGAAGACAATTTTGGAGTTAGAAACATTTAGCAAATTTCTAAAATCCAAAGTGCTAGATTCAAACAAGATACAATGGATAACGTAAACCACAACAATATTTGTTGACCTCTAATTGTCTTCAAACAAGATACAATGGATAACGTAAACTACAACAATATTTGATGACCTGCAATTGTCTTCAACTTACACTACATATGAATGCATACTAAAGACAGTAAGCAAAGCTGATATTGAGAAATTTAATCCACTTCTCTATTTGAATCTGTCTTTGTGCAACTGTCTTTGTGCAACTCTAAACCAGGTTAAAAGAAAAGGTAATAACTAACCTCTGACTTCACTTGATGAATAAGTTCTGTCTTCTGGATTTCAAGATGCCTCGCTAGACTACTAAGTTTCACCACTTTTTCCTTCAGATCTCTTATTTCCGTATCCTTTTCTCTACAGGCAACTTCTTTATCTCGCAACAAGCACCTAGAAAAGTAGGAAAATTTCAGATAAATCTATTGCAGACAACATGTAACACCAAGGTGAAAAGAAACTAGCCAGTCCAAATAATGGACTTCTCTGGTAAAAAAAATTTACCTAGTGGAGGATGCTATATTGAACAGATAATTCATCACATTTTTTGCATCAGCAAGTGACCGAACATGATTCCAACGTCCCCTTCCACTAAAGCCCCGTTCACGCTCTTCTGCTTCAGACAATTGTGATGCCATGGAAACCAAGGTGCTAGAAGAAGCAGCAAGCATGTTTTCAAGAGCAAAAATCCTCGAATTTCTAGCTCCAGGAGACATTGTTGGGGGGCAAATACTGCATTATTAAAGCAAAGAATCTAATTGTTAGCTGCCTGAAAATGATTATATTAACACAAGGTCATAAGGAGCCATTAAGGAAAGTCAAGAAGGAAAAAAAGGAATCACCTTGAATTAGTTTGTTTTAGTATCTCTCCTTCTTCCTTTAACTTTGCCATTTCATTGGCCATTCTAGCTCTCCTGAAATAACAAGAAGATTACTTGAATTAGCTATTGTCGAAACGGCATTAAAAGACAGCCTCAAAGATGCCTTTCATTTGGATAATGCATAGAAAAATAATCAAGGTAACAAATCAAGTACATCCTCTCACTACATGCTGATGAAGATACAGATATTTTTCACAGAAAATAAATAAACGGAACAGCATTTGAAGATTTTTACAAAATATGCATGAAGTCAAGATGCAAAATCACTACTCACACTTGCATTTGATGCTCGTACTCAGAACGTACTTCATGTACCCGTAATGTGACTTCAAGTTCATGCTCAATTGCCTGCATTAGGGCCTTCGCATTGCATATAGATTATGTTAGAACCAAATCTTAGAAAAACAACTAAACAACTAACCAAAGCGTATTTATTTATGTACATTCAAAATGCATAATTCTTTGTCTCAAGACTAACAGTAGTACCTGAACTCCAGGGCCATTGCCATTTCCAACACCTGTATAGGATAGAAAATTTTCAACAAAATATTATATATAGAAAACAAAAAAGAAGGCAGGAAGTAGTAAATCTACCAACCGAAAGTTTCACGTGACATCTTTCTTGATTCTAAAAGCTCTTTTAGCCTTTTTGTAGCCATGGCAGCTTCTTCTGTCTTTCTTTGTAGGACCTGTTTTGAAATACCAAAACTGAGTATAACACTTGTGTAAATTAGATATAGCTTTCTGAGTGCACAGCAATTACCATTTTCTGCCTCTGATTCAAAGCTAACAACTTGTGCATCTCGTACTCATTTCTCCTACCCTCTTTCTTAAGCTGGAAATGAATAAAAAATGCATTCCAAAGAGAATCAGTTTTCACAACATCAATAATCTACGTAGGCATGCAAGCAATCATCAAAGATCTATATAAATACAATTTCCTTTAACAATAACATTTCCTAGGAAAAGAAAATAAAAGGATGTCTAATCGTTATAAAGGAAAATCTTTTTGTATAGTTGCCTTTTTACACCTTCGATAAATACAATCCCCTTTTATAAGAAAATGATTTTATCTAAAGCTTTTTTAAGATCATACATTAAACATTTATAGGACAGACAATATCTTTCTTTATTGTACCTGAAGAACTTCCTTTTCCCTTGATGCCTTCCATAACCTGAATTGCTCAGACTCTTGTTTGATCTTATGTTGAAGTTGAACCTGGAAACAAATAGGTGGCATGGATATTGTAACTCAAAGAGCTGACTTAACATAAACTAAAAACAAACCTTCTGTCTATCACAGTCGCACCTTTTGAGTCTTAATTCTCTGAATCTCCTCATTTAGTCGTCTTGCAGCCTCATCACTCTTTTGTTTTTGTCTCAATAATTGAGCTTGAGCATCTTGTTTCTTCTTCAACTCCGCAACCTGCAAAGCAGAATATGAAACCAAGAATAATTGCAATTGACAGGTATAGGTCTGTGCAAACTCACCTGTGCCTCAAGGACTGTCAACTTTTGAAGATAGTCTTCCTTTAATTTTTTAGCACCGTCATCAGAAGTAGATGATATATTGGCAAGATTGTATCTCAATTCCTCAATCTCTTTCTGTGCATTGACAACAAAGATGGAGATAGGTATACAAGCATGACCCTGAAACACTTAAAACATAGCATGTGAACATATAAGCACTGACCTGCAAAAGCCTCTTTTCTTGTTCTAAGTCCTGAACTTTTTTATCATAATGCTGCTTAAGAACTGAAGTATCCACACTTGTAAAACGCTTCATTTCAGCCTTCAAAAATTTAAAGAAGAAAAAATGAAGGACAATGGTCAAAATGCCAACAAATTTTATAATAAAAATAAGAAACTGCTGCTCCTAGACAGTCAAAACATCACATGCACTACTGTTCCTACATTTAATTTAAGCCAGAACTAGCATGGGTTTAACGTTTCTATGAGGTTGATCATTAACGATACTTTTGTGGTCCAAAATCTTCTTCCATCTCATGAATTGACAGCTCCTTTATTGAGCAGAAAACAGCAGTAGCCAAAAAAATATTTAGCTGTACATCTAATGACAACACAAGAATGAAAAGGAACGGTTATAATAAAAATTAGGAGTTGAGCTGGCTGGTTTTACCTCCTTTTGTTCTAGTTTTCTGTCCAATTCTTTCAGCTCCCTGTCCAATTTTTCTTGCAGAGAAGAATGCTCTTGCTCTTTTTCCTCGTCTTCAACTTCATCTGCATTTGAATCAAAAGAAAATATTTTCAACAATTAGATATATAGCTACATCTCATACGTGAAATAAAATGCAAAGTTGACTGCCAAAACCAGAAACGACAAATAAAAGGATGTTGAGCATCAACAGTTATCAAAGGCATAAATTCACTGATCAATGATGTTGTGTGACCTACCCATAAAGCTGCCAGACAAAAAAGGGCATGGTTTTGGCGCAAATGAGACCAGCATTATCAACATTTAAAATCAGACATTCATCAACCAAACAACAATTTTACTAAGTTATTCGAAGGGAGTGTCTTCATTTCATGAAGCAGGAAAATGGAGAAAAGGCTTTTTCAAGAATATAAAATAAGAAAACTAACAAATGCACTACAAAATGAGTTAAAGTTTCTTATACGTTACCTGAAATGTCAGCTGCTTTTGTGTCAGAATTGGATGAAAGCTCATTTAGAGATTGGAGTAAAGCATCTTTTGAGCGGAACCTTTCATCATCCGAGTCGAGATAATCAACAAATTGATTACGCTTTGAGGAGGACAAGTTTTTCAAATGCAACAACTCTCCTTCTAACTCTTGAATTTTTGACACATACATTTTGACCAATTCATAATCCTGAGAGTGCTTTTAAAACTGTGTCAGGGAAAGATTTTTATATGTCAAAAGTGACAATAATCTGCAACAATCAATTCACCCAAACCTGATTTATACTGGAGTCAATCTCATCCCAGGATTTACCATTTCGAGCTGATTCAATTTGCATTATCAATTTGTCTTTTTCAACCTGAATTATTGACTCAATTGTAATCAAAGAAAAAAAATCACAAAGAGCATAATAATTACAGAAACACAAAAACTTAATAACCTGAGCATCAACAGCACGTTGATTCAAATGTTCACAGGTGAGTCGTCTCTCTTGAAGTTCCCGTTGTAATTCAGCATTACTCACTTCAAGCAATGACACTTTGTGTTTGAGAATCTAAGAAAACACATATCATTAAATAACGGAATTTAAAAGATAAGGAGCAGATGGTGGTATTTATCAAAACCGTACCTGAAGCTTGTCGAATGGAATGGTTGCATCACCACGATAAAATAATAGTTCAGCCTGTAATTGCTCAATTTGGCCTCTCATTTGCTGCATTTGAGCAGCCATTGGATCACGATTGACCTAAGAACAAGGTAGAAAAATGCTGAGCATGAAAAGATAGCCATGACAAAACAAAGCACAACAAACAAGTGAAGAAGGAAAACTTACCACTGCTTTGTTCTGAATATTACGAGCACGATTTGCATACTTCAATGTATTCAAGGTCTCCTCCGCATTTGTGTCAGCAGGGCTAACACATGCTATAATAAATACGACAAACTGTTGAAGGCAGAAATCTAAAATGCAAAAATAAACTCTAAGCATTGTGATACATAAAGGTGATAAATGACATACCAATCATCACTGTTTTGCTGTTTCCTCCCAAAGAATCCTAGAAATTCAAATTCCAATGACAGTAATAAGAAAGCTTCTATCAAGAGTAGATGTCATACTTTAAACTAAAAGTAATCACAATGTAGAGCATCCATTCACCACAATCAATGAAATATCCCTCTTGAAAAATTGAAAGCCATCCATCATATACCACTTTTGTTTATGTTTATGTGCTTTTTCAGAAATAAATGATTCATCCACATGATTCAGAAATCATTTGGATCATGAAATAGTTACAAGTTTTTGTGTAAGGATTAGAGGCTTAATTAAAACTAACAAGATGGCAAAGGAAAGGAAGGCACCTGTAACAAGCGTGTCAACTTGCTATCGCGATAAGGAACATGGCCCCCTTCTTTCTTTTTTTTCTCATCCCCCAGTGCACTTATCACATTTCCAAGGGCCAGCAAACCCTTATTAATATGGATGCCTAAAACATGGAAAACTCGTAAAATTGTAACAGGATAAACAAAATAAAACAAACATTGCAAGCTACAATAGCACGAATCATGCCCATTGAATCATATCAGGAATTATTAAATTTAAAGGCTCTCGCATTATAACGAAAAACATTGGAACTACCTTCTTTGAAACGCATGCCATCTGCACCTGTTCTTTTCGCACGTTCTGATCCAGCAAGGTCAACCAAATGAAGTTTTGCACATAATATGTCATCACCGATATCATCATTATTTACTCCAATTGGACAGGAAGAAATTTTCTTTTGCTCCATGGTAATTGTAAATATAGCATGCGAGCGACTGGGAAATAATGAAACACGTGTTTTACACTGTGAATTTTAGATGAGAAAATTCATAAAGAAAAGGGAAAATTAGCTAACAATTGCATTAAAAATGTTCAGTTGTTTAGTTGGATTGGACAAAATGAAATATTCAAGTGAAAAAAGAGAGAGAGTCAGCAAATGCTTATTCATCAACCAATTTCAAACCATGAGTTCTTTGAAACCAAAATTATGTCAGAACAAACACAAAAACTAAGTTAGAGTAAGTGACATGGTGAAATCCACACCTAGATTGACTGTTCATGTTAGTACTGCCAGTTGCACGAGATAAAGACCCTCGCGACAAATAAGATGCCATCTCCTCTTTATTTCTAACTTCTGCTTCAGTAACACCAGCAAGTGTGATCCCTCCATTTGCTGTTTCTCTTATCTGAATTGGAACTCTAGAAGGCACTGCAGGCTTTGCCGCATTCACCCATTCACCTTTAGAGAAAGCTGCCGAATTGGGGTCGAGCAAATCGAACACCTCTTCCTTAAATATCTGTTCATTTAGCATCAGAAAATAAGCACATGGTTCTACAACAAGTATTCAAAGAATTATCGCATTGAAGTATATAATTTTACCTCGATGAATGAAACCCGTATCAAAAACTCTGACGATTCATTAGCAGCCTCCACTCTCTTAAATATACTATCCATTACTTTTGGTATAATTCCACTATTACTTCCTTCTCCAGAGTAATTGGTCCCCATTGTATATGTTTTCCCCGAACCAGTCTAATTTTTAACAAACATGTTAAGAATCATACACATAATACACAGACTGTAGCAAACAAGAAGAAATACATCGAAGTTAAACCTGGCCATAGGCAAGGACGGTGGCATTGTAGCCATTTAAAAGTGCCTCAACCAGTGGAGCAACGCAATCATTGAAAATCTCTGAAGAAGGTGACGCGGTACTCCCGTATACATAATCATAAGTGAACGAATGCGAGCCGATTTGAACCTGATTCATCATCATCATCATCCGAACAATGAATTTGACAAAATAATTTAATAACCTTTTTCTTGTCAATTTTTATTTATATTTATATTTATAAATGAAATCTAAATGTAAAGAAATTAAAACTGAAAGAGAGAAAGGCTGATTCAATACCTGCGGCTCTCCAGGAACAACGGTGATGATGTCTGTACAACCAATTAGAAGCTCTGGTGTGATCAACGGCCGAATATTAACGGCAACTCTCACGCACTCCGAACTCTCCATCCCTTGTTTTTTTTTTCAAAATCGATCCAGGTAGAAAAACCTAAAATAGATCCAAATTTGAAAACCTAAGTCAGATTAAAATACAAAAATAAGAGAAAGTGAGAGACAGATTTAAATCAACGCTAACGTTTCCGGTAACGCATTAATTGATGAAACAGGGATCTGAGATCTGTGAGCTGCCTGAGGGAGATGAATTTTTTAAATTTGATTTTTCTGAGAAAGGAGACAGTGATTTTGAATTTTTTTGGGGTTGTTGAGGCTTAGATAATTAGAGAGAAAGGAGGAAGGACGGGAGAAGAGGGGGAGGTGGGTTTTTTGAAATGGTGTTGGGGAACGGAATTGATTAAAATTATTGAAGTGGAATTAAGGGAAAGGCGCTTCAAGTCCGAATTCAAATGTTTGGTGGGGTCAGTCACGTGAGGGAGATGTGGTGAGTGACAACGGTACAATGCGGTCTTTCGACTTGGATTTCAAAGCATCTGATCCGGACAGCCTGATCCCTCCCTAATTGGGTGCTAAATAATTGGATTAGTTTGGGGG
>Ga0307507_10007751_pt1 | contig 15320 bp, 14 predicted proteins | sample 7_EM_MG_FD_207223 | JGI IMG/M metagenome (GOLD analysis project Ga0307507, IMG submission 207223) | Populus trichocarpa ectomycorrhiza microbial communities from riparian zone in the Pacific Northwest, United States - 7_EM | ecosystem: Host-associated > Plants > Roots > Unclassified | place... | reverse complement strand
GGTTCGCCGTCGACGATGCCCTGGACCTCGAACCGCACCGCGCCCTGGGTCCCGGCTTCGAACTCGCCCATTGTCCTGGTGCTGACGGTGGTCTCGAGCGGACGCCGATCCAGCGTCTCGGTGATTTCGTCCAGCTCGACGCCGAGCGCGCGGGCCATCAGCCGGATCTGCCCGCCCCACACCATGGTCGGCACCGTCGCCATGAGCATCGGCGGCAGGTAGTCCATCGGCTGGCCCATGCCCACCAGGTAGCGGACCGAATCGGGCTGCTCGTAGGTGGAGTAGTCGAAGATCTCCTGGCAGCGGATGACGTCCACAGTGGTCGCGAGCCCGCTGACCAGCAGCGGCAGCACGTCGTTGCCCCAGCCCGGATCCACCCCGGAGACGAACAGTGAGCCGCCGCCTTCCGCGATCGCCGCGAGCACCGGCTCCCGCAGCTCGGCCGGCGCGTTCCGCTGGTCGTACAACGCATACAGCGCGGGCGTGACGACCACCGCCCCGGCCCGGATCGCGCGGAGGATGTCGGCGAGCGCGTCGTCGGGCCGGATGTCCCCGGACGCGGCGTACATCACCGCCCGCGGGCTCGCGGCGAGCACCGCGTCGACGTCGTCGGTGGCCGTGATACCGAGTTCGTGACCGAGCCCGGCGAGCTCGCCGGCATCACGGCCGACCTTTTCCGGATTGTGCACTACTACGCCGACGAGTTTCAGCGCCGGATGGGCTTCGACGGCTCTGATGGCCGCGCGACCGATATTGCCGGTACCCCAGACGACGGTGGCAATCATGGTCCGAGGCTAACGGAATTCCCTTGCGGTGCCTAGGTCTCCCCGCGTGCCCGGAAAGCGTCATTCCTGATACGAGTGACACAACTTCAGCATTGTCAGGAACTTTTCCGGTTGTTGGGTTTACGCCGTTTTCCCGGCGATGCCCCGAACGGCCCAGGCGCGGGCGGTCAGCGCGATGCTCCCATCAGGCAGGCGTGACCGGAGCAGCTCGCGCAAGGCGAGTCGCCGCTCTTCGGTCAGCGACATGGCGTACCCGGGTGCCGGACCCTGCCCGCCGAGGAAGGGTTGCCAGTAGTCGTCGAAGCTGGTGAACACCGTGGGCACCTCGAGCGGCCGCACGGTCACGTCGTCCAGACCAGCGGTCGTCCACAACCGAGTGAGCGGCTCGGGGCGGCACAGCGGAAAGCGCTGCCCCTCGTCCAACACGGCCGCCGCGGGATCGAGGGCGCCGGCGGCGTCCCAGAAAGCCCGCATCATGGCCATCCCCTCCGCGTAGTCCCAGACGTAGGCCGCGACGACTCCACTGGGCGCGGTGACCCGGGCGAACTCCGCCACGGCGCGGCCGGGTTCCGGCACGAAGTTGAGCGCCAGCCCGCTGACCGTGACGTCGGCGTGCCCGCGGGGGAGCGGCAGCGCCTGCGCGTCCCCGACCACGAAATCCGCCTGAGGGACGGAAATCCGGGCCGTGGCGACGAACCCCGGGGACGGGTCCACGCCGACCACCGCGGCCGGGGCCGCCTCCGCGAGCACGGCCGCGGTGAGCGCCCCGGTGCCGCAGCCGACGTCCAGCCAGCGCCGCCCCGGCGGAACATCCAGCCAGGACAGGAACGCGGCCGCGACGAGACGGCTCCACCGCCCGACGTAGGCCTCATAGGCGTCGCCGGCCGCCCACACGTCCTGTGCCATCCAAAGACCCTACGTCAGGGCAGGGTGCGGGCGAGGAAGTCGGCGATCGTGGTGACCAGCTCACCGGGCGGCGGGCTCTGGGTGGGCGTGTCGAGCGTGTGGCCGGTGCCGCGCACGGGGACGTAGGTGACCGGGACGCCGGCCGCACGCAGGCGGGCGGCGAAGGCGGCGGACTGGCGTGCCACGGTGTCTTCCCCTTGCAGAATAAGGAAAGGCGGCGCACCGGGACCGAGGTAGGTGACCGGGCTGGCCTCGCGGCGCGACGCGGGGGAGCTCAGCGCGATCCGGACGGCGGTGCGCAGGGTGACATCCATGGCGTTGAGGTCGGTGAAATCGGCGGGGCCGAACATGTCGACCACGGCGTTCACCGCGCTGGACTGGCCCGGGTACTGGCCGACGTCGAAACCGCCTGCGGTGCCGAGCAGCGAAACCAGCGTGCCGCCGGCGCTGCTGCCCCAGGCCGCGATCCGCGCCGGGTCGATGCCCAGTTCGGTCGCATGGGACCTGAGGAACCGGACCGCGCACTTGGTGTCGGTGAGCTGCGCGGGCCACGCCGTGGCGGGGGCGAGCCGGTAGTCGATCGAGGCGACCACGAACCCGCGGGCGTTCAGTTCGCGCTGCAACGGCGTGAACAGCGCGCCCGAGGAGTTGGCGAGCGTCGCGCCGGGGCCGCCGGGCTTGCGGTCGCCGAGGATCAGCCCGCCGCCGTGGACGTACAGCGCCACCGGTGCCGCGCGGGAACCCGCGACCGGGGGAAGGTAGAGGTCCATGGCGAGGGGGATGCTGTTCGGGCGGCAGTACTCGACGGTGCTGCGTTGCGCCGGAGGCAACGCAGCGGACGTCACGGCGTCGGAGGGGAGGCCGGTGCCGGCGAAGCCGTCGGCGGCGGTGGTCACCCCGGCCGCGGAGACGGCGATGACCAGCGCGCTCACCGGGAACAGCGCGATCCACGCCGCCACCATCCGCGCCCGCGACGACCGGCGTCTCCCGCGCGCGGCGACGATCAGCAGGCCGGCCAACGCGATGACCTGCAGCCCGGCGTCGAGAGAGTCGGTGAAGCCGAGGACGGTGTTGGCGGGCTGCCACGGGTCGGGGGCCCGCATGACGCCGAAGACGCGGGCGCACAGCCACACCACGAGCGTGGCGGCGGGCGCCAGCGCGCCGAACCGCACCGTCCGCCGGGTCGGCCAGCCGAGCAGGACGATCACCGCGGCGATCTCGACGACGGCCAGGAGCCCGAACAACATCGCGTAGAGCTGCCAGATCCGCCAGAGCCCGACGATCGCGACCGCCGGGATGGCGGCCCCGCCCAGTGCCGCCAGCGCGGACGTGACCAGCAGCGGGCCGCGCCGGAGCGGCGTCGCGCTCTCCGGATACGCGCTCGTGCGCCGGGCAGCCACCTCGGTCATGCCCCCAGTGTCACCGTCCTCGCCACCGCGTGCCACCAAAGAGCACTCTGCCGTACGTCCGTGAAGGTCACCTTGAGGGAGACTGAGCCTCTCAAGATGACCTTCGCGGACGGCGGGAACGGGGTGTCCTCTGTGGACTCAGCGTGGGGACTGATGGAGCTCCACGCAGCACTCCGCCGCGCCCGGCGCCAAGACCGCCTCGACCGTCGGCGCCTCCAGACCGGCCAAGACGCCGGAGAGAAACGCCTGGTTGATCCCGCAGATCAGTTCCGGCGCCTTCGCGGCAAGGGGGTGGAACGGGCAGTTGCGCAGACGGACGCACGTCGGCGCGTCCCGGCTGGGCTCGAAGCCGTACTCCGCCACCAGGGTCGACGCCACCGTCAGCGCGCGCTCGGTGCCCAGGCGGCCCGGACGCAGCCGCGCCCGCTCTTCGGCGCCGGCTTGTTCCCCCCGCGAGCGGGCCACCCGCAGTGCCGCCTCCCGAGCGGTCGGCGAGGGGCTGAGCACGGCGTCGGCGAGGATCCCGGCAAGCAGGTCGTGCCTGCGGGGCGGGAGCTGGACGCGGATCTCGGCGGCGGAGGGCTCGTACAGTTTGGGCTTGCGCCCCACCTTCGGGCCGCCGAGGGTGTCGAAGCGGGAAGTGAGCAGGCCCGTGTCGACGAGCTTGTCGAGGTGGAACGCCGCGAGCTTGCGGGAGATCCCCGCCGCGGCCGCCGCCTCGTCGCGGGCGATCGGGCGCCGGGCCTGGCGGACGTAGGTGTAGAGCCGGCGGCGCAGGTCGTCGTCCAGCGCGGCCACCGCCGCCACGGCCACCCCGTCGAGTTCGTTCACGTAACCATGATATCGCCCAGGGTGGCTGTTCGAATGCTCACATGCTGGTATCAATGCTGGTCACTTGACCGATACTCGAATAAGACCAATACTTTTTGGTCTAACACTGAGCCGAGGTGGAGCGCCGATGTCCAGTAGTGCCCTGCGGGTCGTGCACGAGCCCGAGACGGGCCCCGACCTCGAGGCGGCGGAGTCCGCGGCCGCGGACTTCCTGACCGCGCTCGGTATCTCGCTCGACTCCGAGAGCCTGCGCGGCACGCCCGGCCGGATGGCGCGCGCATACGCGGAGCTGTTCGCGCCGCGCCCGTTCGACCTCACGACCTTCCCCAACGACGAGAACTACGACGAGCTCGTGCTGGCCCGCGCCATCCCGGTCCGGTCGGTCTGCGAGCACCACCTGCTGCCGTTCGTCGGCGTCGCGCACGTCGGCTACCTGCCCGGCGAGCGGATTCTGGGGCTGTCCAAGCTCGCCCGGATCGTCGAGCACTTCGCCTGCCGCCCGCAGGTCCAGGAGCGGCTGACCAAGCAGGTCGCGGACTGGCTCTGCCAGCAGTTGAACCCCAAGGGCGTCGGCGTCGTCATCGAGGCCGAGCACACCTGCATGACCCTGCGCGGGGTACAGGCGTCCGGCGCCAGCACGGTCACGTCCACGCTGCTCGGCACGCTGCGCCAGGACGCCCGCTCCCGCCAGGAGTTCTTCGCGCTCACCGGCGTCAACGCCTGAGGAAACGCCAAGGGCCCAGGGCGTCGCCGCCGCGAGGCTGGGCGCGTGGCCACCCCCAGCGACCACGCGAGTCCCCTCACGGCCGTGCTCCGGCCCCGGGCCCTGCGTTGTGTTTCGTGAACAGCTACCGCGGGTATCGTAGTCTTTCCGGGACACTGTGTGTCAAGTTTCCGGAACAGGTACGCTGATGGTTGTTACGTTCACGGGTGAGGGTGGTGCGCGGTGTCCGAGGAGCGCAGTTTCGCCGACCGGCTGTCGCGCCTGATCGCGACCGTCCACCCGCCCGACCGCAAGCCCTACTCCTACCGCGAGATCGCGCAGGGCGTGGAGGAGCTGACCGGCGTTTCGATGTCCGCCACGCACGTCCAGCAGCTCGCCGTCGGCGCGCGCCGCGACCCGAAGCGCTCGCACATCCAGGCCCTGGCCCAGTTCTTCGGCGTGCCGGTCACCTACTTCTTCGACGATGAGGTCGCCGACCAGGTCGACCAGCAGGTCTCCGACGTCGTCGCCTGGCGGGACACCGAGGCCCGCGCCATGGCGCAGCGGGCCATGCAGCTGTCGCCGCGCGACCGCGAAACCGTGTCCGCCCTGATGGATCAGCTCAACAGCTACGACGAGAACCGGCGGCGCGACAGCCGGCGGCGCAAGCCCGAATGACCCCGCCGGGTCGGCTACGATGAGCCTTTCCGTGGTGGCACCGCGGTGCACCCGCTTGTCCCTCGGCGAACCGGGAGGGCTCATCGACCCGCACACCCTGCCCGCGCTGCGTGCGCGGGCGCGTGGCCGCGTCCACGGCGTGCTGGCCGCCGTGCCGCTCCCGCGTCCCTGGTCGATGAACGGCTGGGTGGACCGCCTCGAGTCCTGGCGTGGCCGCGAGATCGACCTCGTGCCGGTCGCCTTCCGGCCGGGGCAGCCCTCGGGCGCGTGGCAGGCGCGCGACGACTACGACCTCATCGCCTACACCGAGCGCACCTCGGCGCTGCACCAGGACCACATCATCGCCCACGAACTCGGGCACATGCTTTCCGCGCACTCCGGCACCTGCCTGATGTCGGAGGCCGACGCGGCCGAGCGTGCCCCCGACCTGACGCCGCAGACGCTGTCGCACCTGCTCACCCGCGTGACGACCGGCGGCGACGAGTACGAGGCCGAGCTGATCGCGGTGCTGCTGATGAGCGCGGCGACCACCGGAGGGCCCGCCGTTCAGCCGGGTGTGTCCGGCCGGGCGGCGGATCAAGCTTTGCGGTTGGCCTCGCTCCTGGGATAGTGCCACCCCGTGATCGATGCACTTTTTGTCGGAGTAGGGGTCTTCGCGCTCGCGATCGGGATCTGGCGGGCCGTGCGCGCCCGGCGGACCGGCGCCGGCACGGGCCTGGCCATCTCCCTCATCGCGCTGGGCGCCGCGCTCTGTTTCCTGTCCAACAAGGCGCAGATGCTGGAGAGCGAGATCTATCCGAGCCTGGGCAGGCTCCTGTCCAACCTCGCGACCATGGTCGCGGCCTACGGCATCGGGCTGACCGTCGCCGACATCAGCGGCACTCGCGAGCGCGGGCGGCGCACCCGGCTCGTCGCGCTCGGCGTCGCGCTGACCGTGCTGATCGTCGCGTTCTTCAGCACCCCGGGGCTGCCGCGCGGGATCGGCCTGTTCGACGAGCTCTACAAATCCCATCCGACCCTGGTCGTCTACATCATCGCCTACACGCTCTACCTCGGGTTCGCCGTGGTGGACATCGGAATCCTCGCCGCGGTGACGATCCGGGCCAGCGGCGGGGCGCTGCGCGCGGGGCTCGCCCTGCTGCTCACCGCGTCGGTGCTCGCGGTGGCCTACCTGGCCGGGAAGATCGTCGCGACGGTCAAGGCGCTGCAGGCCGAGCATCCGGTGAAAGCCTTGTGCCACGGGCCTTTCTCGACCATCCCGTGCACGCTGGACGTCGGGTTCCCCGCCCTTTCGGTGCTGCTGATCGTGCTGGGGCTGACGATTCCGGCGATTCCCGGCCTGGCGCGCTCGGTGCGGGACGCGCGGACCCTGCGGGTCCTGCGGCCGCTGCGCAGCCACCTCACCGGGCGCTTCCCCGACGTCGTCCGGCTCGACGCGGGGGTGGCGAACCGGCGCGAGCGGCTGCTGACCGCGATGAGCGAGACCAACGACGGGCTGATCCTGGCCGGGGTGACCCCGGCGATGTCCACCGACGCCGCGGCCCGGCGCGTGCACGACGTCCCGCACAAGCCTGAACCCGAGGCCACGCCGGAGCCGGGGGACGAGCCGCCGTTCGACGCGGATGTCGCGCGGCTGCGGGCTATCGCGCGCTCGTACCGGCAGCTGAGCCGAACGGCGCCGTGAGCCGCACCTGCCAGCCCTGATCGGTCAACGCCACCAGCTGCAGCGCTTCGACGTCCTCGGACACCGGCAGCAGTGGCGCGGCTTCGCCGGCGACACGGGCGAGCTCGGCTTCGGTGCCGCCCATCGCGACCGTGACGTGCGCGCCGGGCCGCGGCCCGAACCGCCCGCCGTAGGGAAGGACGTCGGGCCAGCGGTCGCACACCGCGTCCGTGACGGGCTGCAGATCCGGCGCGGGCGCGGCCGCGAAGCCCGGCGTGGTCACGATTTCGGTGAGCCGCACCCGGGTCATCGGGAGCGTCGCCGCGAGCTCGCGGACCGCCTGCTCGACGTCCCCGCTCAGCTCCCGGTCGGGGAGGAACGGGTAGAGCGCGGTCACGTGGGCGATCAGGCCGGGGCGGACGAGCGCGGGGTTGACCCGTTTCGCGGCGTCCAGCAGCGATTCGGCGGCGGGCAGGGCGATCACGAGCGCGGTGGTTCCGGGTTCGGGCACCCGCGCATCATGGCAGTGGCCTTCAAGCGACGGCGGAGTCGGGGAACCGCGCCGCGCGGGCCAGCGCGAGGCTGCGGCGGCACAGCGCGATGAGCTCGAGGTTCGCCCGGCTGCGCGGGCTGCGGCCGCAGAGTCCACAGTGGATGGTCACGTCGCCGGTGAGCTCGTCGACGGCGACCAGGGCCTGGTGGTCGCAGTGGCGGCACCAGCGGTAGCCGACCGCGGAGTTCGTGTGCACCGGCGAGGCGACGCACTCGTGGAGCCAGCGGCGGTGCGTCCGGCAGGTGACCCGGTCCATCGGATCGGCCTGGCCGGCGTCCTCCGCGCGGTCCTCGTCGTGCAGCGTGCTCGCCAGCAGCGGATGTCGGGCTTCGCCGGGTTCGTCCTCGGGTGTCGTGGTGCCGTGGTGGTCGCCGCAGCTGCACGGGCTGGTCATCGTGGGCCCCCTGGTGGGTCGGGTGGTTGCTGCTGCCGAGTGTGAGCGGGGTAACAAGCTGTCGACAACCCGGGAAACCCCTAGTTTCGCCCAGCGGAATGTCCAGCAGGTTCAGCGGATGAGCGGCTTCGGCCGGGCAGGTATGCGAACATATGTTCTATGACCGACGAGGGGCCCATCCTGCACGCCGACCTCGACTCGTTCTACGCGTCGGTCGAGCAGCGCGACGACCCCCGGCTCCGGGGCCGTCCGGTGATCGTCGGCGGCGGGGTGGTCCTGGCGGCGAGTTACGAGGCCAAGGCGTATGGCGTACGTACTGCGATGGGCGGCCGGCAGGCCCGGCGGCTGTGCCCGCACGCGGTGGTCGTGCCGCCGCGGATGTCGGCCTACAGCGCGGCGAGCAAGGCGGTTTTCGCGGTGTTCGAGGACACCACGCCGTGGGTGGAGGGGCTCTCCATCGACGAGGCCTTCCTGGACGTCGGGGGATTGGCGAAGGTCGCCGGGCGGCCGAGTGTCATCGGCGAGCGGCTGCGCCGAGAGGTCGCCGAGCGGGTGGGGCTGCCGATCACCGTCGGCGTGGCGCGCACGAAGTTCCTCGCCAAGGTCGCCAGCCGGGTCGCCAAGCCGGACGGACTGCTGGTCGTCCCGCACGACGGCGAGCTCGCGTTCCTGCACCCGCTGCCGGTCGAGGTCGTGTGGGGCGTGGGCAAGGTGACCGCGGAGAAGCTGCGCACGCGCGGGATCCGCACCGTCGGGCAGCTCGCCGAGTACCGGGAGCTGGACCTGGTTTCCATGCTCGGGCGGGCGTCGGGGCGGCAGATGCACGCGCTGTCCCACAATCACGACCCCCGGCGGGTGACGATGGGGCGCCGCCGCCGCTCGATCGGCGCCCAGCGGGCACTGGGCCGCGGCCGGCGGTCGCCCGAGGAGCTCGACGTCGTGCTGCTCACGATCGTCGACCGGATCGCACGGCGGCTGCGGGCCGCCCACCGTGTCTGCCGGACCGTGACCCTGCGGCTGCGCTTCGCCGACTTCACCCGGGTGACCCGGTCGCAGACGCTGCACGAACCGACCGCGGGCACGGAGACGATCGTGGCCGCGGCGCGGGCGTTGCTCGCCGCGGCCATGCCGCTGATCTACGACCGCGGGATCACTCTGCTCGGCGCCTCACTGTCCAATCTGGACGATGACACCGCGATCCAGCTCGCGCTGCCCTTCGAGCGGGAACGGGCGACTGCGCTGGACACCGCGCTGGATTCGGTGCGCGAGAAGTTCGGCCGTGCGTCGGTGACCCGCGCGGTACAACTGGGCCGCCCCGACGATCTGGAGATGCTGATGCTGCCCGACTGACCCGATTGCGGATGCGGGGAGAAAATGGCCGCCGTTAGGCCGGATGGCCTATTCTCGCGGGTTCGGGAATTCGGGCCCGGGTGAGCATCGAGAGCGCTATCGGGCGCAGCGCGTCGGCCGCGAGGCCGGTTCGAGGATTTCGAACCGGCCCCGCGCGGCAGCCCGGCCATCGCCGCGGGGGAGGAACTGGAGCCAGGGTTCGCCGTGCCTGGCGGCGACCGGCACGACGGCTTCGATGGAGGCGTTTCCGGCCGCGTCGCGCAGTTCCGGCGGGCGTATGTGATCGACGACGATTTCTCCGGGCGGGCGCGAAACCGGCGAGCGTGGCTTCGATTGCCTTACCCGTCAGATACATCGTCACGCCGAGCCAGCCTGCGAACACGGGCCGGGTTCGGCCGAGTCCACTGTGCACCAGTGGTCCGGTCGGCCTAGTGTTTTCGAAGTGGCGATTCCGGCGTCGGCCGGCCGTCGGCCGCTGGGCGGCGGTCGGCGTAGGAATCCAGTCCTCCGCCCGGAATCGCGTACTGGTCCGCCCCGCCGGGTGCGAGCAGTTCTTCGGCTTCGGCGCCGAGCAGCGTTTCGGCGAGAACGTCGGAGAAGATCGAGGGAGTACGATCGACGAGCAAATGTGCGGCGCGTGCGGAGGCCGCGGTGAGAGCGGTGCGGGATCCGGTGTGGACGCCATTACCGGGAAGCGGTGGAGGAGTCACGCGTCCACGGTACCGATCTGATTTCGGGCATATCACAAATGTAAATATCGGACAAGATCCGCCGTATTCCGACTCGGTTGCGGGTACCTGGGTCCGGATACACCGGGCGGCGCGGGTGGCCATTGTGGACGCTTGCAGGGTGTCGGGCGTGCCGCCGGTGTTTCGACAGGTTAGGGTCTGTCCGACCGTGTTCTTTGGAAGATGAGGAACGACCGACATGGCACAAAGGGTGCACGTCCAGATGGTGGACGATCTCGATGGGTCTGAGGCTTCGCAGACCGTCCCGTTCAGCCTGGACGGGGTGACCTACGAGATCGACCTGTCCGAGGACAACGCTTCGGCGTTGCGGGACGAATTGAACCGCTACGTCGCGGCGGCCCGCCGCGTCGGCGGGCGCAAGGTCCGGCTCGCCACCGGGCAGTCCCTCGCGGGTTCCTCGTCGGGGGGTACCGACCGGGAACGCAACCGGCTGGTCCGCGAATGGGCTCAGGCCAACGGGTACCAGGTCGCGGACCGGGGCCGGCTCTCCAGCGAGATCATCGCCGGGTACGAGGCGGACCAGGCCGCGCAGGCCGCGCCGGAGCCGGAGGCCAAGCCCCGCAAGCGAGCCCCGCGGAAGAAGTAGAAACTCGGAAAACCCTTGCGCGGGAAGGGAACGGCGGGTCGGAACCGGTTTCGCGGTCAGCGGTGTGGTGACCGCGGCGGCCGGAGCAGGGTGTCGCCGAGTGTGGTCAGCGTGTGCCGGACCGCCGTACCTTCGCGCCGGGTCTCCAAGAGCCCGGCGCCGCGCAGGATCGAGGCGTGGTAACTGGCCGACGCGACGGAAACCCCCGTCAGATCGGCCAGTTCCGTCGTCGTGCAGCCGCCCGCGGCCGCCACGGCGTGCAACGCCTTCGCGCGGGTCGCGCCCAGCAGCGCGGAAAGCGCCGTTTCCGGGCGCACGAGCACTTCGGGTTCGGGCGCGAGCCAGACCGGATCGTGCGCGATCGGGTAGACCAGGACCGGGGGCAGCCGGGGGTCTGCCAGCAAGGTCGGCACGGAGCGGCAGAAGAACGACGGCACCAGCCGGAGGCCGCGCCCGCCGAGTTCGAGGTCGCCCGCCACGTGCGTGCCGCGCAGCCGCAGGACCGGCTGGTCCCAGCTGAGCATCGGGTGCAGGGTGGCGAACATCGCCGACATCCCGTCGACGGCCAGCAGCCGCGACCGCGCGTCGAGATCGGCGCGGACCTGTCTTTCCAAATGGCTCCAATAAGGCCGGAGTGCCGCGCGGTGGTAACTGCCGAGCTGGGTGAGCAGATCGATGAGCGCGGTGCCGCCGTCGCGGGGGAGCCGCTCGGCCCATAGTGGCCGCACCCGTTCTTCGGGCAGCAGCGACAGTTCTTCGTGGACGCGGTGCGCCGGCGTCCGCAGGATCGCCTCCAGCCCCGCCTCGAGTCCCGCGGCCGCTTCGGGTGGAGTGAGGAAGTCCGGCGAGTAGCCCAGTGCGGGCGCGATCGCGCACAGGTCCCGCGCGTGCTCGGTGCGCCGCACCCGGGCCCGCCACCGGTCGAACAGCGGGCCGGGCCGGTCCTCCTGCAGGATGTGCAGGCTCAGCAACAGTTCCCACAGTGGATCCGGGCCCTCGGCGAAGCGGACTCCTGTGAGATCCCGCGGCGAGAAATGAATGCGCAGCGACATCCCGGTCCTCTCCCCCTGGCGCGAGGCCGCGCCCCCGGGCTCCAGGATGTCCAATCGGGCCGCGATTCGCCACATCCGGAGTGACTTTTGTCCGCTTGTACCTTTCCGGTCTGGTCGAAACACTTGTCCAACGCCGGTGGGGTCGCCAGACTGAACCCGCTTGAGCGCTCCGGGCGGCCGGAATACCGTGCCGGAGCACAGGCCCGGTGGCCGCCTCCTCCCTCGATGGTCACCGGGCCGCCTCAAAATCCGGGTCGTGACCAGACCGATGTGGACATTCGCTCGCCAAGTGTCACCCATTCTTCCTGTGGACAAGCCCGCCCTCGAGGCGCACACTCGGACTACTCCATACTGCATACAACATCCAGGATGGCGGTGACGGTCATGGCCGAGGTGCGGGAGCTGCGGGACGTCTACGGCCGGCGATACCGGGTCGGGGAGTCCGACCGGGAGCTGCTCGGCCGGTCCCGCTCGTGGACGGTTTGGCTCGCCGGGGCCGCGATGTTCGCCGCCGGCGTCCAGCAGTACGGCTTCGGCGCCATCGCGCCGGTGCTCGCGAAGGCGCACGGATGGACCTTCGCCGAGGTCGTGCTCTCGCTCGCGCTGTGGGCGATCTGCCAGGCCGGGATCGCTTTCCCGGCCGCGTGGCTGCGGGATCGCGGCCTGCTCCCGGCCCGCGCGGCGATGCTGGCCGGGGCGGTGCTCTGCTCGACCGGGCTGGTCACCCTCGGCCACGCGGAGAGCCTGACCACGGTGTTCCTCGGATACTCGGTCCTCGGCGGGCTCGGCACCGGCCTGGTCTACGCGACCTGCGTCGGTGCGGTCCTGGCCTGGTTCCCGGACTCCTCGGCCGCCCGCGCGGGCGCGGTCAGCGGCGCCTTCGCCTACGGCAGCGTCCCGTTCGTGCTGCTCTCGGCCGGGTTCGGCGGCGAGCGGCCGGTGCTGCTCGACGTCACCGCCGCCGTGGTGCTCGTGGTGGTCGCCGCCTGTGGCGCGCTCCTGCGCTACCCGCCGCGGCACTGGTGGCCCTCGGGCACCGACCCGCAGGCCTGGGCGCTGGACAAGGCGCACAACCCCAGCGTCGTGGCGAACCGCCCGGCGGTGCGGCACTACCGGCCCGGCGAGCTGTTCGGCTGCCGCGTCACGCGCGCGCTGTACCTCGTCGTCGTGCTGGCCGCCGCAGTCCTGCTGTTCGACCTCGCCTACCTGGCGACCTTCGTGGCCGAACGCGGGGGCGGCCCGGTGCTGGCGGCGACCGCGCTGGCCGTGCTCGCGGGCGTCACCGGCAGTGGCCGGATCCTGCTCGGCCGGCTGTCGGACCGGCTCGGGCGGCGGCGGATCCTGCGGCTCGCGCTGGTCACCGGCGGGGTGGCGCAGTTCGTGCTGTTCTACTCCGGTGAGCACCGGCACGCGCTGGGGCTGCTGGCCGGGGTTGCGCTGGCCGGGCTCGGCAACGGCTGCTGCTACACCCTGCTCGTCGGCCTGGTCCGGGAGTACTTCGGCGAGGACTCCGCCCTGCAGAACTTCGGGGTGCTCTACAGCGCCAAGGCCGCCGGCGCGGTCGTCGGCGTCGGCCTGGCCGGGTTCGTGGTGACCACACACGGGTATGCAGGCGCGTTCGTCGCGGCCGGGGTGCTCAGCCTCGCCGGGGCCGTGCTGGCCGGGCGGCTGACCCAGCCGGGCCGCCCGGAGTCGCTCCTGCCCGCCGCATGAAACAGGAGATTCGATGGGCCGGATGACGAGCAGGCGCCGCGTGCTGCGGCTGGCCGACGGCGTGCGCACCACGCGTCCCGACACCTTGACCGTCGAAGAACCCCTGGAAATCCGGGTCGGCGGGAAGCCGCTGTCGGTGACCATGCGGACCCCCGGCGACGACTTCGACCTGGCCGCGGGCTTCCTCACCGGCGAGGGCGTGATCCGGTCGGCGGTCGACCTCGGCTCGATTCGGTACTGCGCGGGGGCCACTGTGGACGGTGGGAACACCTACAACGTGCTCGACGTCGCGCTCGCCCCCGGCGTCGCGCCCCCGGATCCCTCGGTCGAGCGGAACTTCTACACGACGTCGTCGTGTGGGCTGTGTGGTAAGGCCAGCCTGGACGCGGTACGGACCAAGTCGCGGTGGGCGGTGGCGGCGGACCCGTTACGCACGGACCCGGCGACGCTGGCCGGCCTGCCGGGCGAACTCCGTGCGGCGCAACGGATCTTCGACCGCACCGGTGGGCTGCACGCGGCCGGGCTGTTCGACGCGGCCGGGACACTTCTGTGCCTGCGAGAGGACGTCGGGCGGCACAACGCGGTCGACAAGGTCGTCGGCTGGGCGGTGCGAGCCGGCCGGCTGCCGCTGTCCGGGACCGCTCTCATGGTCAGCGGCCGCGCCTCGTTCGAGCTGGTGCAGAAGGCCGTGATGGCCGGGATCCCTTTACTGGCAGCGGTTTCGGCGCCGTCGTCGCTGGCGGTGGACCTGGCGGGGGAGATGGGACTGACCCTGGTCGGGTTCCTCCGGGGAACGTCGATGAACGTTTACAGCCGACCGGACCGGCTCGGGCCGGAAGTGTCTGCGAAGGTCCACTGAGGACACCCTTGCGTGGTAAGTGAAAGTCCCACTTCGACGTTCGACATGTGGCAAGTTCAACGTGAGGTTGCTGTTGGATAAAGACCACGTCGCAGGGGGTAACGCCGGTTCTGACCCAGCCGACGTGCGTGGTGGGAGGGCGGTTCGCCCGCTACCGGTCGGCTGCCCGCAAGACGAGGGGTTGGTCGGTGATGCGCGCGCTTGGGAATGGGGCGGTGGGGGCGCGTCGCGGCGGGTTCGCCAGGGCGTTCGGCGAAACCGCTGCGGTGGTCGTCGCGACCGGGATGGTGCTGGGGGCGCTGGATCGCTGGGACGGCGTCCAGCTCGCGCAACCGGCGCGCGAGGTCTTCACCGCGCTCGCGCTGGCCGCCGCCGGGGTGGCGGCCGCGGCGGCGGTGGTCGCCCTGGTCGGGCCGGAGCACCGGCGGCGCCTGGCCGCTCCGCTCGGGTTGTACGGCCTGGTACTGGGCCCGGTGGGCATCGTCGAGGAGCCGGGTGTCGCGATCACCGTGGCGCGCTTCGCCGTCGACGGCGTCTTCCTGTTGCTGCTCTCCGGGGTGTTGTGGCAGCAACGCCCGGTTCGCTGGATGGCCGCGGTCGCCGCGCTGGTGGTCACCGTCGGCGTCGCGGACGCCATCGAGGACGGGCTGACCGGCGCTCAGCCCTCGCGTCCGTTCATCGTCGCGGGCTGGTGGGCGGTCGCGCTCGCGCTGGTGGTGGCCGGTGCGCGCCACCGCGACCCGGCGACCTGGCGGATCGGTATCGGGCTGTCGCTGGTGTCCATGGCGCACCTCGAGGACTTCACCAGTAGCGGCCGGATCTCCTCGCCGGACCTCGAGTTCGGCGCGCTGCGCCTGCTGGGCCTGCTCGTCGTGCTGCTCGTGCTCACCGACGGCGCGATCACGGCGGTCCGGTCCGCGCGTCAGGCCGCCTCCGCCAGCGCCGAACGCGAGCACGAGATTCGCAACGCGCTGTCCGGGCTGTCCGGGGTCGGCTACCTGCTCGGCTCGGGGACCTTCACCATGACCAGCCAGGAACGGGCCGCGCTCGGCTCGGCGATGCAGTCGGAGCTGGATCGGATGCGGACCC
>Ga0307507_10007750_pt1 | contig 15321 bp, 22 predicted proteins | sample 7_EM_MG_FD_207223 | JGI IMG/M metagenome (GOLD analysis project Ga0307507, IMG submission 207223) | Populus trichocarpa ectomycorrhiza microbial communities from riparian zone in the Pacific Northwest, United States - 7_EM | ecosystem: Host-associated > Plants > Roots > Unclassified | place... | reverse complement strand
GCTGCTCCCCGCCGCAATTCAACCGACGACAACGACCCAACAAGGCCCCGTAAACGACTAGCTGCCATGGCAATCCACGACGATATGAAGGACGTAGAGGTTGCTGTTGAATCACCAAGGGAAGCTTCTAGTCCCCTCCAGGACAGGGCTTCCCAGCTTGCGCTTGGAGATCGTCATAGCGGGGAAGAAGAGAATCACAATAATCTGGGAGATGAGGAGGGAGCAGTTGCCCCAATAGCTGGCGGTGTCGGAAAGTCGATAACTATCCATCTTCGATCGTCCGTCTTGCATCAGTCGGAAGAGAATCAGGCTCAGGATGAATATGCCAGTGATCGAATCAACGGCTCCACCCAATCTACTATTCAGCAATCGGAACAGCTACAATCTCTGGACTCGCCCCAAGCCGCCTCACCTAATGGATCTATACGCACTCCAGATGTTGAGGTAGAGGAGGTTGAGGAAATGGATGAGGGTGAAGACCATCTGTCTAGCCATATTACTATCGTGAATAACTACCTGAATAATCCCGTTAATACCGGAGGTCCCGGTCGGGTTAAAGATCTAATGGATTCCATGGTTTCGAAGCTCGAGAGAGGTAAGCGTTACCTGAATTATGACCCAACTAAACTTTGGACTTCCGTTGTGGGAGCTAACACTGCACCAGATCCGTGCCCTGTACGAGAATTGGACGAAATATTATCCTCAGTGTCGAGCTTTGTCAATGTCGTGAATGACCAGATGGACATTTTCTGGAAAGCTTATACAACCAATCACGATATTTGGTTGCATCTGCCAAACTTGATGGAAACGTTCTTGAGGAGAAGGTACGTTGTGCGGGACCTACTCTTGCTCACAAGAATATGCTAATTGGCCGTAATAAAGTGAGCTCTTTGGGAGTGCGTTTTTTAGGAGATCAAGCAGTGTCCCGAGCGGTGTGGATATGATTGGACGCCTTATGGTGGAGTTCACCCGACTCACCACACTATTCATACATTATGATGTCCTAGTAATGAAGGAGTCTCCCCTTGATGCCGAAGTTACGTTAATATCCTGCCAATATCTTAGGATATTGGTTGCCATCATTAGGCCAAATCATCTCTTTAACCTTCTCGAGCGGACATATAACGTCGCTCTGAGCCGACACCTTCCCGAAGTCATTAGAGCTTTGGTAGAGAAAACCGACGCACTGAAAATGATCCAAGAATTCCAAGAATTGATGTATGACAGAACGTCATCACAACCTAAGCTGGCTACTCACATATGTCATCCGATAGATGTTTTCTCCAGAGTGGTTCGTTGTATGGAGCACGTGATGACGGGAGGCTTCTTAGATGCAGATCTGAGTGACCTTGAAGAACCTATTTGCAGGTCTGCGTTTTTGATGTTGCCCACGGCCGAAAGGGCGATTATGGCAGTGTTGGAATCACATTTGCAGGTTTTACACTTCAAAGAATTTACGGTTACTATAGAGGGTCTCTGCCAACTCGAAGGTTCAGTCTGCAAAATGATCGGGCTGGATCCACAGACAAAGGTTTTTATCATGGAGAAGACAAAAGACCGTTATCCGGACTTGGATCCTAGCGAATACCAACAGCTTGCCGAATGGACTTGCAGGTTTCCAATTCTTCTTAAAATGATGATGTGCAGTCGGATGGACTTCCGGCTTCATGGGTTGGTTCGGACAACAGACCTGTTAGTGAGGGCCTGGAGGGAAAATTCCGGGCCAGATTGGAGGGATAGCAACCTATTAAGGTACGGTTTCTAGCATTGCATCATGCTAAATATTTTCTTTTGGATGGCCGTTAACTATTTAACAGATTCCTAGCCGACTTTATTCTTGAACACAAGGTTATCGAGTATATTGTGGGACCCGAATCTCACCCTGAGCTTATCCGACGAAGTGCCAACTTGACCGGTTTTCTTTTGGTTACCCACACCATCACCCCTGAAATACAGCAGGCATTATGGCAGCCCATTCTGGAAAACAGAGATCCCCGAATCTTCCAGGCCACCCTTGCGATGCACCAGGAAATGATCGGCAACATGACTTTAGAGGGATTGGTTGGTCTAAGCAAGAGACTTAATGAATTGCCCTTTAGCACGATTGATTCGCACGTAATAGATTTTATTTGCCGGTTTATGGAACAAATCAGGACGAGTGTTTATACTCAGGGCCAACATACTGTGGTATTTATCTTCCCGGAATTCTAAGGATTTATCGTGTTTGTATGGAGGGTTGACTTAACAACAGGAAGACATTTGTTTGGATGCCGGCCCTTTCGAATTACTAATTAGTCTCATCCGGATGGCATCTCGGGAGGAAGATAAGCCTACAATTGATACTGGGTTATCAGCTTCTGCAATTTTTGACTTCGGCGCCCGAGAGCTAAGGGGGCTGACTGGATATGGTCCCAGCGGCACAGCTCGTAGGGAAATATTTTTGGAGTGCATTACTGATATTAAGGCCATGAATCCTAGTGCTACAGGAAGTGTTTCTGTTATTCTTGCATTTTTACGTGAGTTTCATATCCTATCTAAAGTGGGCCCGACTCACCGTTCTTAGAAAACAGGCCGCATATGTTACGAGCTGGAAGTCCTACCTTTGGGGATGATATCGAGTATCTCGTTGTCGAACTCAAGCTGGCTGAGCTCCTTATCGAAGAGATTTGTGGGTTCGTTGAATCGCATAGGGAAAAGGAACAAACATCAAGGATGCGCAGGCTGAAATTGCGTCTGGACCTGCTGCAATATATAATGTCCATCGCCCCAGAATGCCTACCACCTGGTTTGGATGAAAAGCTGTGGACCTATCTGGTGGGCGCCAGCGCCCTTGGACAAGCAGAGCGCGATGTAGGATTTGAGTTTTACATAACTCACTTTTCCAGCTGCAGAGGGGTATGTTTTCCCGTAATTAGGAGGATCTTCGCTGACAAACGAGGAGCGTTTCGATCCTATTCTGGAACATGCATTCCGGTGCCATTTCCCAGTCTTAGATCCAGCCTATTTCTCCTCGCACGTTTTGAACTTTTGTAAAATGTCAATCGACTACCTCAACCGGTCTGCCGAGGTAAGGATTCCTTCTATTACTGGTTCTGAATGAGGGTTAGTCCTATTTACTGATAAAGGCCCAGAGACAGTCTGAAATGATGGAGGAAGATAGCCTCAATGTGGACGGGATTGAGCAGCTGTGGCGGATAATACTGGATGCAAATAATGAAATTCTTGCCTCAGATGCCTCAACATTCCTTGTGAACTTCTACTTGGATGTCAGTACTAAATCGTTTGTTCTGCAAGCCAATATTTAGCTAACAGAAGCATGATAGTCACGTGCTGTGTTGTCAAAACCCCCTAGCGTAGTTGAAGCCACACATTTCAAAATGGTGGAGCGTTGTATAGCACAATTGAATTCGGCCGCGTTGGATATCACTGGCTCAGAGGTTACCGAAGGTTCTCCTATCGCATTCGACAGTGTCGAGGGCAATACCTTCCGAAAGAACGAGAGGGTCTTTCTTAGGTCTCTGGATCTCTTAGATCAGTTCATTAAAGGATATAAGAATCGCTCGGAGTACAATAAAGGAGTCCAAGAACCAAATCTAGGGTCTAGCCTAGAGATGATAACTGGATTGCCGCTTACGATTAGGCTTCGGTGGCATGGTTTTAATTATCAGTCACCGGTATCCCGTTCCACGTTTTAACAATAGGTGTTTCAATAGAACTTGCTAACATAACATTAGACTCATACTTTTAAAATCGGAAATCTCGACACCGCCCAGGATCTCCACGAACGGATCACCAAACTCGTGGGAGGAGACAAGCACCGCACATTTTGTGCCGGGAAGGAGCTCAAACTTTCTGAGGATCCATTGAGGACGCTTAAAGACTTCAACCTTTCTGACGACGCATTTCTGACTGTCCAGAAAGCGCCCGACCAGGGGTCAAATACAGTGGTTGTGAGACCTTCATCTAACTTAAATGCCTTAGAAACCGAGATAATGAGGCACTTCGACGCCCTCTACCAGTTGCTTGGCCTGCCAGAGCCCCAGGCAGCGCGGGTGTGTTACCCCAACCCAGAGGGTGATAAGGATTTTGGTCTAACTGATGTGTCCTATAGATTTGGGTATTTCTAAGGAACCTTCCCGTCCATGACAAACTAAAAGAGTCTATGATATCAGGCGAATCATGGTCACAAGCATTGCCGGCTGAAAAGCCTTACAAAATACTATATTTTCTCTATACACTTCGGGCTTGTTTCGGGGAGCAGAGACCACAATTAGTAGGTGTCCGTGGGTCGTTCAAGAATTTGCTTAAATTAATGCCTTTTAGGGGACCAAAGCCTCAGAGTTCTTTGCTAAAGCTATCTCATGCTTGTTGGAGACTATTATGTCTGATGGACTTGAGACAAACACGGGGTATTCATTAAGTACAAAAGCGCAAGTCACAAACGAACTTCTTGATTGTTTGAGAATGTTCCTAGAAGGTAAGTCCATTGGCAGAGCTGTAAAGTATGTATTTAACAAGCTGTAGAATCCATAGCCGAAGAAAATCCCGCAAGCTACCTGACGGATAGTGCTGCTTTCGTGAGATGCATCTTGAGCATTTTGCAGACAATTTCAAAACCGGAATACTCTCGATGCGCTGCTTCCGAAGACTGTGTCGTCAATGCCTTCAGAGCTCTCCTCAGAGCATCAAGAATGGACCCTGAGACATGGATTACCCTCAGCCAGAATCAGAATCAGATGTTCAGTGCAATTGATAAATTCCTCGTGCGGGATGACCGTCCGAAGGTTAGGCAGGGGGTCTCTAGATCAATTGTCGGCACCTTGAAAAGGCCTATGCGGTATGTTTCATGCAGTAACTTTCCGAGTGTTTCAAGTGCTGACAGATTTAGTAATGATATTATTCCATGTGAGGGATTTGCAAAGTATTTCTGGCAGATCTTGGATACATTATTAGTCCAGGATTCAATAAGCCCTGATTCTTCCGCAGAATTCTATCATGTTGCCCTTATAATATTTCAGTATGTGTGCTTGGATCCCTCCCTTAGTTATTTTTCTAACCTGAGTGTAGATTCCTGGGAAATACCGATGCCCCATCATTAGAGTTAGATCATTACCTCAGGACCTGGAGCTCCCGCCTGATAGAGTATCCTATCACCGAGGTAAAACTTCAGACGTGTGTTCTCATTATTGGGGCTTATACTTATGATCTATTACAGATAGTCGGCCGTCCTAAGGAAGATTATATATTAACAGGTTTATCCAGGCTGCTGTCTCAGTGCACAGCGCTTGCACGGGATCAAGCGATAGCAGTGGGAATGAAGTATTTGATGCTTGGCTTAAATTTGTGCCTATAGCTAACATGATTATTAGGGTGTCTGAGAGAATCTTTGAGCGTTTGCTTTTTCCTGCGTATATCTTTGGGGATCGATACCAAGATATCGAAGTTGCTGAGCGGTTACCATGCCTTCACGGGCCCACCCGCGCTGAAATATATAGTCTTCTTCTTGAATTGGTGAACGACTTGGAATCTTCCACGCGGATGGTCGCGCTCAATCGACAGCTATTCCCGAAAGGTAAGCGAGCGGTCAAAATTAATGGCAAAATCTTATATGTCACAGAGGATCCATTGCACGACAGCCATATCGCCGATCGAACCAGATGGGCAAGGTCCTCTGCTGGCCATGTCGGTCTTCAAAACATGTCCAACACTTGCTATCTTAATTCCCTGATAGCTCAACTCTTTATGAATCGTTCTTTCCGTGCCTTTATTTTAGACATGGACGTAAACCCGTCTGACGAATCTCAGAGACTGCTTTTCTGTATGAAGGTTCTTTTCGCTCGGATGCAAAATAGTTACGCAAAAGCAGTTGAGCCGAAAGACTTTGTTGAATCTATTACAGATTACGAAGGAGAGCAAATTGATATCACAATTCAGATGGATGTCGATGAATTCTACAATTTGATTTTTGATCGCCTTGAAGGCCAAATGTCTTCAATGCAGATGAAATCGTCTTTCCGTGGGTATTATGGCGGCCAGCTAGTACAACAGGTAAAGTCATCGGAATGCGAACATATTTCCGAGCGCAATGAGCCATTTTCGGCAATCCAGTGTGATATCAAAGGGAAGACCAATTTACAAGAGAGTCTAAAGGCATATGTTGGTGGAGAACACATGGATGGAGGTAAGAAACGCAGACGTTACTCTTTACGAACTAAGGATGCTTCTAATAGCCATATACAGATAATAAATACTCCTGCACTGAGTGTGGCCGCCATGTGAACGCTGTGAAGAGGTATGTTTGTCAATGCATCCCCCTTTGGTTATCGTGCTGATATTTCTCAGAACATCGCTCAAAGATCTTCCGAACGGAATTATCTTTCATCTAAAGCGGTTTGAATTTGACCTACAGACAATGCATAGAAGCAAGATCAATGACAAGTTTGAGTTTCCGAACTGTATTGATATGACACCTTATACTACGGACTTCCTGAGTGCTGAAGAAAAGGGGAAATTCGCTCCCCTACCTGATATATTTGAATTAGTTGGGGTGTTGGTGCATAGTGGGACCGCTGAGTCAGGTCATTACTATTCGTATGTCAGGGATCGTCTTTCGGATTCAACTAACCCTCAGTGGCTTGAGTTTAACGACTCCGAGGTTTCCTTCTTTGATCCATCTACCATACCGTCGACGTGTTATGGGGGCTGCGACAGTATGGCAAGGGACTCAATGGGCCAAACTTTTACAGTTAATAAGCCTTACAGCGCCTACATGCTTTTCTATGAGCGTTCTTCCTTTTTGAGACCACCGCGTGGAAATTTGGGGACTGCCGGCTTCGGAAGGAAATTACCACTTCCTCATGATCTCGAATGCGAAATTCAAGCCGAGAACGAACGTTTCATACGAAAATACTGCATGTTTGATAGCAGCTATATTGATTTTGTCAAAAAGCTGGCCGATCAACACTACCGACTAAGCAAGACTTCCACCCGCTCAGAACATCTTGCCGAAAGGAAGGCGCTTTTGCTTGCGTTGGAGACATTCGAGCAAATAGCAACTAGGTTCAAGGATCCAGGAGAGGCCGAGGCCTTGCATAATACGATCCACACGTACCTGCTGAACTGCCCGGATTGCTGCCTGGATTTCCTTAACTGGGTATCAGAGAAAGAGGAAGCCATCAGGAACCTGCTCGTTTGTAACCCTTACCCTAAACCAAGGCAAGCAGTGGCGAGGCTAGTATTGGTAGCACTAACCCAATTACGACGGAAACGGGCCGCAATTTATGGAGCCGACGACATAAAACTTGAGCATGATTACGACGAACGAGAATCCAGCAGTATCTTATACAAGGTCTGTAGTGCCCTTATTGAGTCTTGGGACGGCCTCCAATATACTGCCAAGACCTGGAATGACTATTTCGGTCTATTAGCGAACATCGCATGTCTGGGACAATTTGAGAAGTCCACTATGCTAGAACTAGGGTATCTCAAGAAAACCCTGCAGTTATTGGTGATAGATCATTTACCAGCTCCGAAGAAAAAGGAATTCATGTTTGACAATTTCACAAAGATCTGGAGTAAGCGGCGGCCGCCGATTGGTAATGCTGGGAGCCTTCTCTGCGAGTTGATGAGTCTATGTGACCCCAACCTGCTGCCATGCCTAGATGACGATAGGCGCATCATTGACGAGCGCTGTGGGAGATTTCCTCTAACTAGATCAGAGTACGACTTGTTCACGTTCAGTGATGATAGGAACGCCATGACCGCAATTACAAGGCTGCTCGAATCTCATAGTGTTAACGAGGCGATTGCCAATCTCGTTTCCAATATTGTCGCGTCAGAAGTAGCCCCCGTGGAGGGAGGCATCCTTGAGCTTCTCAAGTACACGTTGATCAATGGGGTACCAGTTGATCCCGCTCAGGAAGCCCTCCCCTTTCTCACATGTCTTACCCAATTTATTGCATGCACCAGGTCTTCAAATTACGTGCGAGAAATCATTCGGCGAGTAGCCGAGGAAATTCCTACAATCGGTACCGATGGAGGCGCGGAACATCTAGCCTTCTTCCAAGACCTCCACAAGGTTCGCAATCCAGGTATCAAGACGAGCAGCACCAGAATCCGAATTCTCGAACAGATAGGATCTTGGGCGCCTCCATTATTAGTTTACTGCGAGGTTAGAGTTCGGGAGGAAACGGAGTTGTTTCTCAACGAGATACTTTTTGATACCCTTGCGAACGGCGATCGTCCAAAATCACGTTCAGCGGTCGAAATGTTGATGGATAACTGCTTCAACTACCTCGAGACAAGATACACAAAGCAGCGCCACCAATGCGATGAAAAAACCTTCGAAAGCATCCTGCGGGTGCTAGAAAAATGTGGCGAGTATCAGAGCGATGAGGAAGTTTTCAAAGCTCGATATGACAGTTAGTCCCCTTTCCGTATCGTATTCTATGTCCATAGCTAACCATTGTTTCTCTTCTCCCTTAGGTTTGCGCGTTTTGATAGAAAAGATGATCCTCGAGGAGGAAGAGGACGCTGATCTAGCCTCCGGTAAGACCAATTGGTTCTCTCGTGAGCCACGCGACTGACCGCATGTAAGATGACTGGGGGGGGTCCGAGATCGGTAGTGACACGCACGAGATGGAGGTGCAACTTGACGACTATAACAGTACTTAGATGTCGAGATGCGCGTATCGACACAGGAAAAAAAAGTGTAGCTGAAAGTGTGAGGAGGGGGGAGCATTATAGTTGTCTGCCTTGCCTAGATTTTCCTTTTTTTTTTTTTCCTTTCTTCCTTTTCACTCTTTCACTCTCACGCTTTCTGTTTTTCGATAGCAAAATCGCAACTTGGGGCGTTTGTATTCTTAGGGCATGGATTCTTCTTTGAAATAAAGTTAAGTAGTCAGTGATTGGGTTTTACCGGCTCATTTTTGTGATCCAAACTCTTCTCTCCTGATTTGCCCTGTTTCTTTTGTTCCATTCTTATTAAACTTGGCTTGTTTCCCTCTATCAAATCATGGTGTTTGCATTGCGGTTGACTTTGCCACCCTGGTGGGGTTGGGGAGGGCTAGAAAACGGAATACTTGAGCAGCGGACGTAGGTATAGGCCATTATTACCCTTTCTCTCTATCATGACACTTGGGTCTTCGATAGCGATAATTTAAATAAGTGTACCCAGGTGGATATGATATGATACCATACAATGCGATATCTTGATTGATATATGGCGGTTTTCTCGGGTTTTAGAGGTGTGGTCTCCGAGTTGAGAGTGATTGTGACATGCCATCATAACCTTGATAATTATGCTGCCGGTATAGTACACTATGGGCAAACTCAATCCTGAGACCCAACCTTTTTTCTAACAATCTCCTGATGGGTCAACCCCCTAAAAGAGTGGGGGGGGGCCATACAACACACACTGCAAAATACGAGTGAGAGATCATGACGCTAGGAGCGCTTCACCATGTTGCCGAGGTGGTATGCTAGTTCTTTAGCCACCCGTTGTGCTACTAAAACAGTGACAAGTACCGGTATCATAGATGGCCAAGGGGGGGCACTTATATCACCATAATAATAATAATAATAATAATAATAATAAACACTTGTTAAAGGGATCCCCCAGCTAGCTGTGCGGAGCAGACACGGTGTTTACTCATCCATCAAGGCAAAAAAACGCGGCAAGTGGGGGAGATCCAGTGATCAAGTCGAGATATTTTTTCAATCCTTAGTCACAGAGGAAGTAAAGCTCTATGCTTTGTGTCCCCGCGCAACGAGTATCGTAGCTTGCAGTGCCTAGGGGTATATAATTACAAAAGCATCCGTATATACCCCCACTATACTTTTTATTATGATGCGTACGGATAAGGGAACGGACGGGGTTGCCATATTTCCGTAAAGTAGCGATGCTTGAATTTGTGAAATGTGGTAACGAGCAGAACGTAATTTTACATGGTATGTATCATAGACGTGCTTGTACGAGTATCGTACTGTACCGCACCAGGCACGGCACCGCCGATCGCTGGTTGCTTCGGAGACCCTACCAATCACAAGATCTCACTCTAAACTAATTCTCATCCCCCCTTTTCCATGCCCACTCTTGGCACATGCGACAAGCACAAATCCAGTCACCGGTGAGCCTCCCGGCACATTTGCCAGGACCAGTCCGGCAATTGAGGTCCCCGCGTCTTCTAGCCGTGCCGTTCCGCGCGACTGGCAATCAATAGACAAAGGGCCCGGACTGTGGCGTATTCACCCGACCTGGTTAGCCCCCGCCCACCCTCCATCCATCCACTACCGGCAGTCACGGTGCCACTGACATATCACACAAAGAGAAGAGCGCAATGATGGCAATCAATGAATTTAGAATGGTTTTTCCTTCCTTTTTTTCCATGACCGGGTCAGCAGCGCCTCTTTTAGCTTTTGTATAGCAAGTCATAGCGATAAACGTAGAGCTGTGTAACCCGGCCTGAACCAACCCAGCCTCCCGCTCATGAGTTCCCTGTGCCTGCACCTGTGCCTGTCCCCTCCCCACCCTACGCAACCTCCCGATATATTGGGAAATGTCTGTACCTGGAAATGACGATATGGAAAAGAGTAAAAGGTAAGGAAACGGAGGGAAAGCGCGAGAAAGGGGGAAAAAACATAGATGGGGGCAGACACGATCGGGAAGCGGTAGTTCCATTTGCTCCCTAAGGAGGATTTGAAAAGAAAAAGAAGAAAAAAAGAAAAAAGCTATACCCAATGCACTGTACTTTTTGATACAACCTTTGAATTCTTTCCGCTACTGGGGACCCAACCAGACAGCTGGATAGACTGGTGGGGTATTAGCGGTAAGGGGGCTGTTGCGTCGCCAGGATAATCTGGATGAAAAAAGAGAAAGGGAAAAAAACAGCAAAAAGCTAAGGTAAGGGTAGCTTAATGGGTTACTGGCTGTCGGGAATTTGGCAGAGGCATGAGCGTAGGCTTAAAAGAGGGAGAAAAAAAAGAGAAGAGGGTAAAAGCAAGCATAAACAAAGAACATCAAAACTCCTCAAAAAGATGCCCATATTGATCGAATCCATCGTCTACCCCGTACTCATCCTGCTCTTCTGGGTACCGGTCGAACTGACTCGAATCGCCTACTCCTCCACGCACTGGTGGCACATATGGGGCTTCGATGTCTCTCTTTGCTAAGCGATCCCAGTTGACTTCTGCGAACCATTGGTGTTGTTTGATATCACTACTCCCATGTAATAAATTCCCGAGGCGTTTTGTCAGATCAGGGGTGATCAACTGTTGGAGAAGATCTGAAGCGTCAGGATGAATATATGCGGGGTATTTGACTCGGCCTTTGAGGATGTTCTCGTAGATCTTCATGGGGCTGCCTCCGTCCCAGAATGGAGTATAACCGCAGAGCATCTCGAAGATAAGGATGCCGAGGGACCACCTAGGAAGCGCCAACTCATTAGACAATACCAACCGGTGAAAGCCACCCAGCCAAGAAAAGGAATCCGCTGAAATTCAAACGCCTCTAAACTCACCAGTCCACAGATTTATTGTATCCCTTCGAGGCAACCACCTCCGGCGCTAGATAATCCGGAGTACCACAAAGGGTCCAGGTTATATCTGGAACCTCCTTTGCAAACCCGAAATCTGTAATCTTCAGATGGCCGTGTCGGTCTAGGAGCAGGTTTTCCGGCTTGAGATCTCGGTAGATTATGTGGTGGGAGTGCAGGTAGTCAAGGGCAAGAGCAACTTCCGCAGCATAGAATTTAGCAACAGGGTTCGGAAATCGCTATTGAGAGGTGAAATGGGTGTTAATAGGCTTCTCGTTTAGCTAGCCCAAGTCACACAGCATGACACTCACCTGTGACTTCCGTAGCAGACTAAAGAGTTCCCCTCCTTCGATGAAATCCATCACCATGTAAAGATTCTTGCCATCCTGGAAAGTTCCCCACAAAGTTATCAAGAAGGGATGCTTAACTTTCTGTAGCATGCGCCGCTCGTCGTTGGTATGCTCCACCTGTTTCATCTTGACAACCTGGGCCTTCTTGAGGACCTTGACGGCATAAAAGCGGAGGTTGTGCCGCGACTGGACGAGGTGTACTCGACCGAAACTTCCAGTACCCAGGGTCCGCAAAATGTTGAAATCGCCTAAGGAATACTTTCCTTTAGTCGCCCTGACAGCAGCTTGTTGTTGCTGCCGCTGCTGCTCTTCAGACCGCCTCTCTTGCGAAGCATTTCCAGTAGAGTTATTTCCCGTCTCTTGCGGTTGCGCTATGTTTGAGTGCGCGGCGCCTGTTGGGGTGTTGTTGCCGTCATACGGCCTCGGGTAATCACCGGACTGGGGGGGATTGATGATGCTGTTGATATTGCTCTGGTGAGGTTGGTTTTGGGGCTGGTGAGTGGAACTTTGGTACTGCTGTTGTTGCTGTTGATGTTCGGGTATCATGGGCCGATGATCAGAGACCAATGCCATGGGTTCGGCGGCGGCGGGAGCAGAGGGAGCAGATGGGGTGGTTGGAGGGGCAGTTGAAGTTGAGGAGGCTGACGCAATCGAATGCTTGAATGAGTGATGGGAAGTGGCCGGTGTGGTGGCAGAGGTTGGCGTTGACGGTTCCGAATCTCGAATCTCAGATTGGGAGCTGCTCTTTCTCGCATGCGACGAATCTTTCTCTTTCTTCTTCTTCTTGAGAAACCCTAGAGCCGGCATGCAAGGTAGCCGGTGATGTGTCGAGAAGGGAGGGCACCTGTTGGGGGCCTCCTCCGATCCCTTTGTCTGTTTCCAGCGGGGTTTTACGGATCGGCAGAAGCCTGGAGGCTCAACAGTATAAAGGAAAAGGTGGGAAAACCAAAGGCAGTAGGCAGTGGTAGTAGCGGTGGATGAGTAAGGCTTCAATTCCCTTTCTCCGCCTCCAAGATCTCGCTCGAGATTATGTCAGAGCCGGGAATGCGGCAATGGACGGTGAAAGCCACGGGTAACGAAGCGACGGTCGGGGAGAGAGATGGCTAAGGGATGATACAGCTGCAGCAACAGTTGAGACAATGGAGAAAGGTGTTTGAAGGGAGGGGGTAGAGTTAGTGTGGGTTAGGGGCTGACGATCCACTAGGAGGATTGTTAGACGACTGCTCGTTCCTGGGGGCTAAGTGACGTTACAATACCGCAAGCAGCGAGGAAGATCCTTTTAGTTTCTTGGGAGAGATTGATTTCCGACGAAGCGTCCTAGGTGTTTTTAAACGTGAGGTGAGCCTCTAAAGGGTTTCCCCTCTTTTTCCGCTCTTTTTCTTTTCCTGAGGGCTGACGCAACTAATAGTCCGCTTCTCCCTGAGGGGGCTTCCTCTTAGATTTAGGTTGTGATTTTTTTTGTGATCCCTCTCTCTTCTCAAGAAGCAAAAGGAATTCGTCTTAGACTCGCTTCGGATCGCTGGGCTTTGGGTTCACAGAGTCCACGCAGACTCGATCTCGGACCAGAGGCAGAGAAAAGGCCAAAATGGAAACAGCGGCTATCCTAGAATGATCGGCGTGGGTATTACCGCATTCGGAAAGCAACAGAACGCCCAAGTGTTATTCCTTTTATGTGGAGGGGGCGGGGTGGGGCAAGGAGGAGGGGGACGGGGAAAGAGAGCAGAAAAGGATGGAGGAGGATAAGGTGAGAAGAGGAGAGAGAGGGGGTGAAAAGAGGATAGGAAGAGTAAAGGTATAAAGAAGGAAGAGAAGGAGAAGGGAAAAGAGGAGCGGGAGTTTGGGGGGGGGGGGACGAGGAAGTGAGGAGATGTGGGGAGAAACGGGGATATTGATGGGCAAAGATAGGCCAGGGGGATAAGGGATACTTTACTACTGTATCTCACTCTCTGTAACGGTAAGTAATATTGTAGCGAAAGAATTCTTAACTCCGGTAAGGTAGGTATTATTATTATTATATAAGAGACCTTGTTGTGTTCCTTTGGCGGGAGAGCATGGCAAATGCGGGTCAAAAGATTGAGGATAGAAACTCAAGGGTCACTGAGGATAAGGAGAGGATTGCGGGATACCGGTATGGAGGAGGTAAGAGCGAGGAGGAGGAGGAAGGAAATGAAGGCGCTCAATTATACAAATCAAAACTGTAATTCAGGTTGGCAAATCAGCAGCAGCAGAGAGGTGCATAGGCTGCCTGGATAGGTGTTATGGGGCCTTGGGGGGGGAGGGGAGTTATTGATGGGTTCACAAAAGCCGCCCCAGATTGAACCGCTTACTCCGAGGATAGCGGATGTGGATATACATCACATATTGTCATACAGTAACCGTAAACTTTGTTTGAGCTCCTGTATTTGTCTAACCAACTGGAGCGTTTCGTTTCGCTCGCATGTTATATGTGATCTCTGACCAGCTGGTTCTGAGAGGTGTTGTTTCCTGCCAATAATTGACACTTTGTTTCGCTGTATGATAGCGGTAGTCGAGGGCTTGAGTAGAGGTGGGAGGGAGGGAGGGAGGGAGGGAGGGAGGAGAGCAGAGTGAGATTATTCATGCTATTAAGTGGTGGGTGTTACTGTATGATGATACTATCTTCAGCCAAAGTCCAACCGCTGGGGGTTGATCCCCATAAAAGTAGTAATAAGGAGGGTCGGAGGCGCGGCGCGCAGGCATGTTGAACGGATCGCCCAGGCGCGCCTGCGGACTTCCCCAGGCCAAAGGCCGAAAATAACAAAGGTCAGAATTTGCAACGGCTCGAGGGTTTTAACTGCTGATTTATCACATAATAAATGTCATCAACACAAAGCAAACATACAGTACTAGTACTAGTAGATCTGCCCCATAGGCCGTGATACTGACAGCGGCGAATAATCTGAAAGCCACAAGTATTATATCATACTGGCCCGGTTCGAGCACAGTACCGGTGCTAGTGCCCACCAATGAGATAGATTGTCGGATCGGAAAGTGGATTTCAGTAGGAGTCAGATCCTCTTTTTGGCGTTAGCAATACGACTGCGCTTGTACAAGTACTGTATAGCGCTCTATGCATCATCACTAGTCGACCTACCGGTACAAGTACTATTCGAGTAGTCTTGGGAGAGTGGTCAATCGGGGGAGGAAGGAGGGTAGGGTTTTAGAGGCTTAGGCTACAGTGCCGTACCGGTACAATACCGTACTATGATAGCACTGCACCGTACTAGTACTCAAGAACTGGGGTATGGTACAGAGTATTGTGTGGCACTCCTTCCTGGATAAGTTAGGCGGTACCGGCACCGTAATCGATTGACAGGATGCAACCGCTGTGTGCAGAAGCACGGTACTCGTAGTGTCGTAGCGTTTTTAGAAAAGACTGCTATTGCATACCGCCAGAATTTGGCGTTTTTTCTCCAATTTGG
>Ga0307507_10007749_pt1 | contig 15326 bp, 5 predicted proteins | sample 7_EM_MG_FD_207223 | JGI IMG/M metagenome (GOLD analysis project Ga0307507, IMG submission 207223) | Populus trichocarpa ectomycorrhiza microbial communities from riparian zone in the Pacific Northwest, United States - 7_EM | ecosystem: Host-associated > Plants > Roots > Unclassified | place... | reverse complement strand
CTAGCTTACTGCACTTGGATTTTATTATCACAGTGGGTATCCATCTTATTCTTCTACCTCCACCTAGGGGTCACTTTTTTCTTCTTTTTTTTTTTACCATAAAGATCAAATTAAGGAATCTGGCTGCTAATTATAAAAGCCTTATTTTTTTTTTGTGTGAACCAGGGTATACCAGGCTTTGTCCAGACTAATCCCCGCTCCGGGTGGCAAGGGCTCCCCAAGAGACCGGCTGCAGACGAAGAGAGGGGTCGAACCCCAGACCTCGTAAGCGACGAGAGCGCGCCTAACCGCTCCGCCAGGACCTCTTGCTTCTACCTCCACCTAGGGGTCACTTTTTTCTTCTTTTTTTTTTTTTACCATAAAGATCAAATTAAGGAATCTGGCTGCTAATTATAAAAGCCTTATTTAAAGGTTTGTTTGTTAATTTTTACATTTTAAAGTATTTTTTCATCCTGGGTTGCTTTTTTTTTTAATGTGTGTTTTATATTAGGTATGTATATATATATTTTAAATTTTATTTTTGGTGTTTTTAAATTATTTTTATATGTTAATGTCAAAGGTGATTTTTAAAAAATAAAAAAATATTATTTTAATGCATTTCTGAACGAAAAGTATTTTGAAAAACAATCATTACTGCACTCTCAAACACCTTCTAAATAAAACAGCATTGAACTTATTTGTGAAGGTTCATTTAATTTCAAATTATGAAAGCCAGTGAGTTTTCATAATATTTAGAATATTCATGCAATGTGTTTTTAAAAATGTTTTTCACTTAAAAATATATTAAAATATTTTTTTATATATAAATTTTTTTATTTTTCATATCAATATATATATCATCATCATAAAAAAAAAACTTAAAAAATATTAATTTAATATTTTTTTTAAAAAAATAAGTTTAAAAAACACTTGAAAATAGAAGAATGAGCTATGCCAGGCACCCCCGAATGTCTTACTAGCTTTTCAGACGAAAGCAATATATTTTAATCATGGGAATTAATTAAGGCTGACTAGAAACATTTCAATATTACGATCTTTTCTAACGGCATTTTAATATTAATGAAATCTGTTTCTTGATTTCTCCACCTTTTGAGCTCAGAGGTATAAAATTGAGAGAGATATTGCAAGGTAGGGGAGACACTAGCTAGAAGAAACAGTGTGCTGTGTTTTGGAAGCAACAAACTTTGTATAACGTCGCAATCCAATCACTCAAATTCAATGCAATTGATTTTCAAGGTTGTCGGGTTTCTAGCATGAGATGTTCTAGCATGAGAGAGAGGGAGAGAGAGGGAGAGAGAGAGAGAGAGAGATGTTTTCCATACATTTCTTTTGTTTTCGTTTGTTCTTTCATGGAACATTGATATATTCCATTCAATCCAAATAATTCACACAAGAGATGGCGTGCAAACTTTGATCATGTGGCACCTTCTTGCTGATAACGAGGCTTGAAACCATTGATCTAGTGGCCTTTTTTTTAAAAAAAGTAATGTAGTTTGCTAAAAGTTTTGGTACAATTATAGAAGTTGAAAAGGTATTTAAAAAATAATATAGTTTGAAAACCTTAATGTGATATTGTGTTTGTACACAATCACTATTTCAAATAGCGATTGTTTAATTATGTTTTAGACATGTTTACTTTACAAATTAATTAACCTAAACAAAAAACAATCCAAAATTTCATAAAAATTCAATTTTCAAAAGATGGAATTTAGGATCCAATAGCAAATAAAAAAGAGAGAAGATAAGGTGATGTGTGAGGAGAGAGAAATGGGGGAAAGAAAAAGATAAGAAAAGAAAGAATAGGTTACCGGGAACACAATTAGACTTCATTTTCGACACATTTGATATCATTAAAAAGATCTCGATGAGACGATTATAACTGCACCTTAAAAAAAAACATTAAATGAGGTTGTAATTAATCCTAAATTAACCCAAAAAACCCTAATAAATTATGATCATGTTTAGTGTTTTTTCATGAAGTGGTTAGAATCGTCTCGTCGAGATCTTTCTAAAGGTACTAGACATGTCGAAAATGAAGCTCTGGTGTATCCCCGGTGACTCATTCTTTTTTAACCATTAGATATTGAATCTCATTTCTTGACTATTGGATCTTCATACAATTTTGGGTTGACTCTTTATATATGTTAATTAAGGTTGCGTTTGTTTTTCGTTGGCTTTTGCATTTGCGGTGAAACAAACGCAGCAAGATGTTTGGTAACACACCAAATTGTGTTTTATGTTGCGGGGCCCACTAAAAATTGAGTTTGAAACGTAATTTTTGTGAAGCAGTTTTTACATGTTTTTTTAACCGAGTTTCGTAAAACCCTGTTTGTTTTTGCCTTTCAAAAGAGCTTTTGAAAAAAAATTAAATTTTTTTATTTTTTCTCTGGTTCAAATTAATATTTTTTTGGTGTTTTTAGATCATTTTGATTTGATGCGCTGATATCAAAAATAATTTTTAAAAAATAAAAAATATATATTATTTTAATGTATTTTCAAGTAAAAAACACTTTGAAAAACAACCACACTCCCAAACATAACAACCAAACATTTTATACATGTTTTTTGCTACACATAAAATTCAACCACAACTTTTACCAAACATGTATCTAAATCCAACTAACCACATCTAACTGTACTTTTTTAAAACTTACTTTTTTCAAACCATAACTATAAAAGTTACCTAAAAAAACAAATCCACTCTAAATCAAGAATGACATTATTTTTTAAATAACTATTATTTCCATGTGTTCAACTATATTTTCAACAACAATTTTGTTCAACTATTATTCTCACCAATAATGGTTACTATTTCTCTGTGATTTTTCTAGCCGTGTTACTTTCATATAACTTTTATCAAATTGCATTAAAATTCTAAAATACCTTATCTAGTGACAACCAAACCTTGCATCTAGACCATTTCTAGCACACACATTTTAGTTTGAAGAAGATCCATTTTTTTAAAATAAATTTTTAAATGGCATGAAACCAGATAAGACCATGAGGCAGGGCAGGGCAGGGCAGGGGGAGGACTGGTCAAAAATGATAATAATTGTGAGAAATAGGGAAGGGAAATTTTGAATTGTAGTTAGGTTAGGGTTAGCTCTTGAGATTGCACAAACGCCAACCACCTAAAAGAGGAGGAGAAGAAGAAGAGATAAATGTAGTATCTAGTCTACTTTTGGATGTTTCCTTAACCCCCTTGTCTCTTTGTCTTTTAATGCAACAAAGATAATAGTATCAAATTGTATGGTCATTGGCGTTGAACAAGACAACAAAACCAGGTTTTGGATGCATCCATTGTTTCTTGCTTGCAATTACCACACTTACCCCACTAGGAAACAAAATCGATAGCATGCATTGTTTGTCTTTGTTAGGGTGTGTTTGGACTTTCATCACCTTTAGGAATATTATATAGACTTACAGTCCTTTAGGTGACCCAGGATTTCCTTTCCACCTAACGTTAAGACAAAAAGCCATAAAAGTGGAGGTTTTTAGAAAGAGAGAAAGACAGGCAAGCTTGTAGAGAGAGAACCTAACAGGAGGGGGGGAAGAGAGAGAGAGTAACCGACTACCAAGTAAGAGAGAGAGAAAGAAGGGCTCACCTTCTCAGATATTCCATGCTCCACTGTGGATAGAACGACAACAAATCATAAAACGACAAAAAGCAGCCCTCACGCATTGTCGACAACGTAGCCGTGTACTAGTCTATGATCTCTCTTAATTGGAACCAATTGACTCTCTTTGTCACAAATTAAAGCCACAGAAAAACAGAGAAAGCGAGGTCTTTTATTTCATAGAGAGGTTTTGAGGAGGGAACCTTGGAGTTTTCATGTGGGTTTTTGATCAATTGCAAAACCCAGTAAGGATTTTCATGCTCTTTGTTTTCTTGGCTAGTTTTTTTAAGTAGTTCTTTTTCTTTGTTTTTTTTACTGTTTTAATTTGGTTCTTTCTCTGTGGAATTTAGCTTAATTGGTCTTTGTTTCTTAATCCCAGTTTAGCTTTCTTTTGAGATTTCTGTACACCTGTTCAATCTCCCTCAGCCGACTACAAATTGATAGTAGTTACTTTCCATCAAAATCCTCTGTTTGATTGATCCATTGGATTTGTTCTTATCTTCACTTCTCTTGGTTCAATCGGTGAATTCATTTTTTGAAGTTCTATCCGAGGGTAAACAATCATTTCTCATAGTTTGTAATCATGCAAATTTGATTCTTTGCATGAAATCATGTGTCGTATGCTTGCGAATCCTTGATTTCGCTTTTCTTTCTTTGTGAAGTGAATTTCTTAAACCCATCTTTTGTTGTCAATTGTATTCCTTATTGGCTCCCTAATTACATAGCTGTTGTCGTTGAGTATTTTAGTGGCTCCGTCAATGTATCAAGATGATGGATCATCTTCTGTAACATCGTCACCTCTCCAAGTTTTCTCCACGATGCCAGTTTCACCTAGCATGGGATCACCATATCCCTGGGTTAGAGAGCTAAAATCCGAGGAGAGGGGTTTGTATTTGATCCATTTATTGCTCACTTGTGCAAACCACGTTGCCTCTGGTAGCCTTGAAAATGCAGAGATTGCCCTTAGTCAAATCTCCCATCTAGCCTCTCCTGATGGGGATACCATGCAGCGCATCGCTGCTTACTTTGCTGAGGCGCTTGCTCGTAGGATCGTCAAAGCCTGGCCTGGTATTGACAAGGCCCTCAACGCTACTCAAATAACTTTGGTTTCTGAGCAAATCTTGGTTCGCAAACTGTTTTATGATATGTTTCCATTCATGAAAGTCGCTTTTGTGCTGACGAATCAAGCTATAATTGAAGCCATGGAAGGGGAGAAAATGGTTCATGTAATTGATCTTCACGCAGCTGAACCTGCTCAGTGGATTGCGCTCCTTCAAGCTTTTAGCGTGAGGCCTGAGGGACCACCCCATCTGAGAATCACAGGGATTCATCCGCAGAAAGGGGTATTAGATCAAATGGCTCACAAGCTAATTGAAGAAGCAGAAAAGTTGGATATCCCATTTCAGTTTAATCCCATTGTTAGCAAATTAGAGAATCTTGATATTGAAAAATTGCGTGTTAAAACTGGGGAGGCTCTAGCTATCAGTTCAATTCTTCAATTGCATTCTTTTTTGGCCTCTGATGATGAATTGAGGAAGAAATCTCCATCGACATTGAAGAATTCAAATGGAATTAACATGCAAAGAGTCCTTCAAATGAATCAAAACACATTAGGAGAGCTGCTCGAGAAAGACACGGCTAATGGATATAGCCCAAGTCCTGACTCCGCCTCGTCATCACCACTATCTTCAACTGCTTCAGTGAAGATGGATTGCTTCCTTAACTCCCTGTGGGGTTTGTCACCGAAACTCATGGTGGTAACTGAACAGGATTCTAACCACAATGGATCAACTCTTATGGAGAGGCTACTGGAGGCACTATACACTTATGCCGCATTATTTGATTGTTTGGAATCTACTGTATCTAGAACATCGATGGAAAGGTTGAAGGTGGAGAAGATGCTTTTCGGAGATGAAATAAAGAACATTATAGCATGTGAGGGAGCTGCTAGGAAGGAAAGACATGAAAAACTCGAGAAGTGGATCCAAAGGCTTGATTTGGCTGGGTTTGGAAACGTGTCTTTGAGCTACTACGGTATGCTGCAGGCAAGAAGGTTGTTGCAAGGTTATGGTTGCGATGGGTATAGAATGAAAGAAGAAAATGGAAGTGTAGTAATTTGCTGGCAAGATCGGCCTCTTTTTTCTGTTTCAGCTTGGAGGTGTAGGAAGTAAGAACCCAAGGTTGATCCGTTGGTAGTGAGAGTTTTTCTTGTTATCCCCTTTTTGTATGGAAGAATTTTGTTCTTCAGCAAATGTATACTGACTGGAATGATTTGAAAGCTCTTTCCATGCTCTCAATATTCTCTCTGTTTTTTCCCTTCTAGTTTGCATCAGTCAAACACAAAATCAAGGCTCAAACTTGTATACTCGATCCATTCCTTGTGTATCTTACCTTCCCTATCAAAATACGAAAGACTTCCATGATTCCTAGGCATAAAATGTAACCGATCTCTTCATACTTCACTAACATTTGACGATTAATCTATATATCTGCATTGGAAGATAGAAAAATGACTTCAATTGGGAGTGCAATTTTCACCCTTTTTTTCCAGTCTTTGTTTTGTGTTTTTAATTTATTATGAAAGTAACGATGCTTGCAAGAAATGTACTGTTGCTGTATGAGCAAACTGACGCCACACACTAATTTTCGATTATTGGTGTATGAGCACAAAAAAAAACCTCGGCCTTTTCTTTTAAAAAACTGGAGAACTGGTGTACTGAAATCCTCTCGCAAAGACAGACAGAAAGAACAGGGAGGGGAGTCTACTCGAAAGAAGACAGGTGCTGTCTTACATTCATTGCTTTGTTGATTTGTCAAATGGAAAGTTGGCATGCACTCTTACCAATATACTTCACATCGATGGGATGACAGATGATTATGAGCCGATGAAAGCAGAGAAATTAATACAGCTTTGGAAGTCACTATGGTGGCACTAGCAAGTAGTAATCGATATCATTTCATGTGTGAGGTCAGAGGCGAGGTGTGCGTCCACTTGTTGGGTTAGGAATCGTGCCTTTTGGTTTCTTGACAGTCACTGCTGCGCTGGTTGCACGTTATCACAGGTGCCTTCGAACCATTCCAACTGGGCGTCCATGAACTGATGAAGAAGAGCTGCAACCGAGTAATGAAGCAGATATTAAGCTGTCAAATGGGGGGATGAATGTTGTCTTAGAATTGGGAGGCATGTCATGAGAAATCCCGCATTGTAATAGTTACCATATAGAAAAAAAAAATAGATATAAAGAGAGAAGAAAATTAAAAATATTTTTTTTTTAATAGGAGAAGGAATTTTTTTAGTTTTTTTGAAACAGAATATTGTTTTCATTCTTATTTTTGTATTTATCTCTAAAAAATATCCAGTAATTTTAAGTGGGTGGTGATTACTTAACTATATGTTGGGTGTGCTAATGAGATCCTTATTCTTGACATCTGCAATAATCATTCAATAAGAAATATTAAAATTAGTTATAATAAGATAAAATTAGTAATTTATATAGTAGAATTGACGTATATTTTGTATTGTGATATACAATAAACTTTAAAAATAATCCTTTTTTGGAAGTCTTTTTAATTTTGATATGTAGATTTTTTAAAAAGTTTGGTATTTGTTAATAAAATCTTTTAGTGCATCTGATGATTCTTCAAAATTAAAGGTTACTTTTTTCGAATCAGATGTTTTGACTAATTAAAATTCATGATTTTATATATAGTTATGAATTTTTATTATTAATATTGAGTCCATTTCTTAATTAGACATGGAGATGAGTTCACATATTATTAATATTAAAATACATATTGTACGTACTGAGATATAAAAAAAGTAGTAGATATTTTTTTTTTCTTAAATATAGCATAAATCCTTTCAATTTTGGCATGTAGAATTATCTTTTTAAGGTGAGATGATATATTTGGTATTTACCAGTAATTTTTTCTTAAATAGTAAAAGTTTTTTTTCTTTTATATATAATAAGATTATTTTTAATTTTGGCATGTAGAGTTTTTTAAGATAAGATAATATAATATATTTGATATTTATTGATAAAGTACTCTTAATATATATATATATATATATATATGATAATTCTTAAATTTTAAGAGTATTTTTATTGAATGAAATATATCAACACAGAGATAGTGCTTCTTTATTATATATATACATGAAATATATGAGGCGTGAGAAAAATAGCATGGCACTAGAGAGAGATTACGGTCTATTGTCAAAGTGAATGGGTGATTTTGCCCTTCATGATATCAGACAAAAAGACTGGGATTAATTGATTGGGGTAAAAAAGTATTTTCATTTTTTTAAAATAATAAAATATTTCATTACCCTGAATCTTTTAGGGGGTTTTTGTTTTTTGGTAATTTCATATTTTTTTGACACTGTGAATTTACTAGAATAACTTTAATTTCAAAAACTATTTAATATATATATATATATATATAGCATGTTGGTTGAGGGGTTGAGGGAAAATTAATATTTTACAATAATTAAAAAATATTTTAAAAAAAACTTGTCAGGCACATGAGAGAAGCCACGATGCTTTGGCAGCGCACGAGCCATCATGCGGCGGTTAAAAATATGCTTTCATTGTGTTATTCGATTCCTCAAAGCGTCATCTTCCTCACCAAGCAATGCGTGTTGGATTTTGGTGGTTAGATTGTCGTCAAAGTTGTTTTTTTTTCTTTTCTCCTTTGAGATTCGCATTTGATATTTAAAATTTTAAAGTAGTCCTCACAGTTAGGTATATTTGAGTATTGATTTTTATTTTTTTGATTGTTTAATTTTTATCCTTAGTTTTTTTGTAAGTTTTTATTTAATTTTTTTCAATTGCACCCTTCAATCTAGGTTTTTTTTATTTTTCAAATTTGATCATGGGTTATTCTTTATTTATTTTTCTTGCCTTTTTTTGTAAACTTTCTATTATTTTGAACTTCATTCTTTAATCAAAATCTCTTATTATTTTTGCTTCTTTTTTTTTTCTCATTACACTATGCTAATTTATTTTTTTAGAATATGCTTCATGGTTTTCTTTGTTTTTTTTATAGAGTTATCTCAATCTCATAATCTAACATATAGGTTTGGCAGGTTAACCCAAGTGAGCTCATATTTTTTTTAACTTTTAATTATTGTTTTTTCTCTAGTATTTTTTTATTTTTTCACTTTCAAATATAATTTGGATCCACCTTCATGATTTTTTTATATTCAGTGTTTCTAATTAAAAGGCCTAGGACACGGGTTTTATAGGTTTACATGGGTTGGTATTGTTTTATTATTTATTTAATTTTTCTTATTAGGAACAAGTCATGATAAAATGCTTTTTTTTTATTCCGACGAAATGGTGAAATGCCTGCATAATGCCAAATTTTGATGACATTCAAATTTCAACATATTATTACTATCACCTCTTGCATTATCGGCATGAGGAGCTATTTTGCAAAATCGGAGGAGTTGTTCTTAGCATAATCTCCAACCTTTCCATAAACAGTTGAAGAATGGTGGGAGGTTGAGTTTTTGACAAGGCAGGGAATATTATATTTTATTTAAAAAAGGAGTGCTCGGTCGATTGGCTCACATCATGCTTACTCAAACCAGCGAGTTAATGCTTTGTAATTGTATTTATTTATTTACCGGGGCTCCAAGTTATGGTTTATCACTCAAGGTACCACTCATGTTGGGTGGTAGAAATTGGAGCGAAAGTAAAATTAGTAGTTTGGAATGCTAAGCACCTGTCTATGATTGCTGTACAAACATCAATTTGCAAAAAAATATTTTTATTTATTTATTTAAGATTTTTTTTATGTATTCGTATCATTTTTATGTGTTAATATGAAAAATAATTTTTTAAAAAATAATATATTAACTCTATGACTATATAAGAACAATGAATAACGGGGAGAAAAAATTATGTAAAATTAATTAAAACTGTGAAATATTGTAGACAGTAATAGATAGACTTACTTCCACGTACAGTTCCTGGAGGGACAGGAAGGCCACAAGTTCGTGCAACACAGACAGCCTTCTCCATGCTAATCACCTTTTGCACAGCTGGGGTAAGAAGCTTGCACAAACAAGGAAGGTCTCCTACTGTGATTTCTTTCACCGCTTGACAACAAGCGTAAGATGGTGGAACTTTTGGGCCTGGAATTCGAACGAATCGGGAGCATCTGGATTTGAGAGAAGGAACAGTACTTTCTTTGCATGAGGCTGCCACCTTTTGGTTGCCCAGAATATGAATTCCAACAATCAAGAACACTGCCAGGGCCAATACATGACGACGATGAGTATTGGTCGTTGCCATTTCTTTCACAAGGTATATATGTCACTCACTGCTCGAAGCTAGGGTTGATCTTGAATATTGCTTGTGAATTGTGACATATCTGATCACCCGAAAGATGGTGTTATATAGATGGAGAGAGTCATTTTATTTTACAAACTATTATATTTGGCGCATGCGTATCAAAGTTTCTTTTATGTAATTAAAGATATTAATTAAATTTCATTATAAAAAATTAATAAAATACTATGTAGGGATAAAATTTGAAAAAATATTAAATTTAACATGTGTGATATAAATATTAAAAATATAGATATGAATAAAAAAATTTAATCTACTTTTTGACCAAGGAGTTTTTTTTTCATATTAGTAAAGTTTGCCAAAAAGTATAATTTTTCTTTTATAGAAGTCAGAGATAATATAAGAAAATAATTAAGGATCTTTCTATAAAAACAAAAAAAAGTTTGAATTTAATAATTTATTGAATCTTGATGAATTATTTTTATTATTTTTTTATTTTAATTACTCGTGGAATGCATAAAAGCTAAAAATGTAAATATGAACACAACTTTTTTGAATTATTTTGTATAAACGAGTCTCCTTTTAATATTAGTAGTGGTTGTAAAAATATATAACTAAAAAATTATGGATTTTTTCATCTAAAAGAATAAATGAAAACGCAAAATAATAACAAAGAATCTCTTTCATACATACATACATACAAACACATATAAATTCAAGGTTCTAATTCAATAATTTGATACATTTTTATTATTTTATATATCTAAATTATTGGTTTTTGTTGACTTATTTTAAAGCATTTTACAGTTTTTATACTTAAAACAAAATGATAATAAGGTGCTAAATAGGTTAGAATTTATTTAACAAGCTTATTTTATATTATTTAAGATTTTATGTAATGTATGAAGAAGAATATAAAGAGAAATCATGATTGTTTTAATTTTTGTTATAGAATAATATAAATCATATCTTGGAACCTTACCTAACAGCTTAAGCTATTAAGTTAAGATGGTTGTTTAACATGGTATCAAACCCTTGATGACCAAGCGGTCATGAAATTAAATCTCACCATTCCTATTTTTTTGATAAAAATTAAACACAAGATAATGTAAGTTTGTGCAAGTTTCAAACTCAAAAAGTTTTCACTTAGGGTGTAATAGAGAATAATATAAATCATATCTTGGAACTTCATCTAACAAATTAATTTATTGGACTGATATGGTTTTTTGATAATTTTTAGCAATTATATTAATATTGAGTCCATTTCTTAATTAGAGATGGAGTTGTATTTGCATATTAATATTGACATTTATATATTTTGTATTGAGATGTAAAAAAAAATTGTAAATATTTCTGTTTTTAAATATAGCAAAGTCTTCAATTTTGGCATGTAAATTTTTTTTTAAGGTAATATGATATATTTGGTATTTATCAATAAAGTTTTTTTAAATACTAAATATTCCTTTTATTTTATATATAATAAATTATTTTTAATTTTGCCATATAGAGTTTTTTAAGATGATATAATATATTTGATATTTATCGATAAATTTTATCGATAAAATGCTTTTAATACACACACACACACACACATATATATATATATATATGATAATTCTTAAAATTTAAAAGTATTTTTATTGAATCAAATATATATACCAACACAGAGTTCATGCTTCTTAATTTCTATTAATTTAATTATTAGATACAATCACTAAATTAAAAAAACAGCATGTTAATGCTTTGCAATTGTATTTATTTATTGGGACTCCAAGTAATGTTTCATCACTCAAGGTAACACTCATGTGGGGTGGTAGAAATTAATTGGAAAGAAAATAAAATTAGTAGTTTGCAATGCTAAGAATATTGAAATCCCAATCTTAATTTCATGTGAAATTATTATTATTATTATTATTATTTTCTGTAACAATCAGATAAAGCAAACCCTTTTGACATACATGAAAAACGATTATACTGCCATACATATATATATCCGATGTGTGTATATTCATATACCACAGTACAGAGCTATATATCCTCTCTCTTTTACTCAATTGTCTCAAACAAACTTAGGAGGAATGGTGTAACCTGCCAAAAAAAAAATGTATTAACTCGATGACAATATAAGAACAATGAATAACGGGGAAAAAATTATGTAAAATTAATTAAAACTGTGAAATCTAGACAGTACTACTGATAGACTTACTTCCGCATACAGTTAATCCTGACGGGATAGGAAGGCCACAAGTTCGGGCAACATAGACCGCCTTCTCCATGCTAATCACCTTTTCCACAGCTGGGGTAACAAGCTTGCACAAACAAGGAAGGTCTCCTAACGGGACTTGTTTCACCGCTTGACAGCAAGCGTCAGATGGTGGGACTTTTGGGCCTGGAATTCGAACGAATTGGGTGCATTTGGATATGAGAGGAGGAAGAGTTTCTTGGCATGAGGCTGCCACCTTTTGGTTGCCCAGAATATGGATTCCAACGATCAACAACATTGCCAAGGCCAAAACATGACGATGAGTAGTAGTGGTTGCCATTTCTTTCACAAGGTATATATGCCCCTGACTGCTCGAAGCTAGGGTTGATCTTGAATATTGCTTGTGAGTTGTGACATATCTGATCCAAAAGACGGTGTTATATAGATGAGGGGTTGTGCTCGCTTTAATTACCTCTGTTTTGCAGTTTAAGGTATTAATGCAGGAAACGAAGAAAAAAAGGAATTAAATCTGGGGTAGCTGGGTAGTTTTCCACTTAATATTTAACTATAAATTTTGGAATTAACGATATAATTTTTTTATATATATAAATTAACATGAATATTCGGATCAGCTTGCATGTATTTCATTTAATTTTATTGACCTTGAAATTTATGGACTCGAACGTATATAATTTTCTTTCTTAAAAAGACTGTATCTTGCGTAATTTGAGATCTTTATTTCCATAGTAGGGTAACGGACTATATCACTTGTGCGTACATGTCATTTGAATATATGTTTTCTTAAGATAAATTTCAATTTGTCCTCGGAGTGAATAAAAAATATAATCTACTTTTTGACCAAGGAGTTTTTTTTTAATATTAGTAAAGTTTGCCAAAAAGTATAATTTTTCTTTTATAGAAGTAAGAGATAATATAAGAAAATAATTAAGGATCTTCTATAAAAACAACAAAGTTTGAATTTAATAATTTATTGAATCTTGATGAATTGTTTTTATTATTTTTGGATTTTAATTACTCGTGGAATGCATAAAAGTAAAAAATGTAAACATGAACAAAACGTTTTTGAATTATTTTGTTTAAACGAGTCTTCTTTTAATATTAATTAGTAGAGGTTGTAAAAATATATACTAAAAGTTTATGGATTTTTTCATCTAAAAGAATAAATGAAAACGTAAAATAATAACAAAGAATCTCTCTCATACATACAAACACATATATATAAATTCAAGGTTATAATTCAATAATTTGATAATTTTTTTATTTTTTATATCTAAATTATTGGTTTTTTTTACTTATTTTAAAGCATTTTTAGAGTCTTAATAGTTAAAACAAAGTGATAATAAGGTGCTATATAGGTTAGAATTTATTTAACAAGCTTGTTTTATATTATTTAAGATTTTATGTAATGTATGAAGAAGAATATAAAGAGAAAACGGGATTGTTTTAATTTTTAGCAATTATATTAATGTTGAGTCCATTTCTTAATCAGAGATAGAGTTGAATTTGCACATTAATGTTGACATATATTTTTGTATTGAGATGTAAAAAAAAAAATAGTAAATATTTTTCTTTTTAAATATAGTAGAAGTCTTCAATTTTGGCATGTAGAATTTTTTTTAAGGTAATTTGATATATTTGGTATTTATCAATAAAGTTTTTTAAAATACTAAATATTCCTTTTATTTTATATATAATGAAATTATTTCTAATTTTGGCTAAAATATATTTGATATTTATCGATAAAGTGCTTATATATATATATATGGGGTCTTTATGAATGAAATCTCATTAATTTAGAGGCGATGAACACTTTTTCTTGTTAGGAACAAGTTATGATAAAATGCATTTTTTAATATTCCGACGATACGGTGGAATGCCTGCCTCTAGCCAAAAGTTTGACGATATTTAAGATTTTATCACTGGCACCTCTTGCATTATCGGCATTATTAGTCGTTCTGCAAAATCGGTAGTGTTTTTTTAGTATAATTACCAACCTGTCCATAAACAGATGAAGAACGTTGGGAGGCTGGATTTTTTACAATGTAGTGAATGACCGAAAGCTAATTCACCCTCGAATAACACTGTTCATTGTAAGAGAAATTAGAATAATATAATGATGATTTTGCCGTTCCTTTAAATATTTATTCAACTGGTTGTTGGGGCAGTGTAGTTTTTTCGTAAGATTCATTAATTATTATTAAATTAATTAAAAATAACTTAGTATTTTTACATTTCTAAAGCATAAAAACAAAAAATTAAACTAGTATTCACTATTCATAGGCTTTTGATATTTTTTTTACCTGGGTTTTTTAGTTATAATCAAGTTAATGAGGAGTAATTTAGTATTTTAATAAATACAAACTATAATTAAAAATTACATAAGTGACTAGCGCGTGCATCATACGCGCCAGCGTGTGGGACGTACCCTTAGTCTTTTAGCGGCTCGTGCAGCGTCTCCTGGCAATAAAAAATTCCCTTCCATCAAAGTGTTTGGATTTTCACACCGTCTTCTTCTTGATGGGGCAATGCATGATGTCGATGTTAGGACGGTTTGTCGCCGATAGTGTTTTTTTTCTTTCTTTCTTTCTTTCTTTTCTCTTTTCTCTCTCCTCCCCTCAAAATTCATGTTGACCATTCCATTTCAAAGTTATTCTCTTATTTGTTGAGATTTCAACTTTGGTCCTTATTCTTTTGATTTCTAATTTTTGTTCTTAATCTCTTTGTAAAATTTTGATTTGTTTTCAATTTCATTCCTCAATCTCAATTTATAATATGTTATTTTTTTCAATTTGGTCCCCATTTTTTTCTTTTGTTAAATTGATTTTTCTTTTCAATTTCACCATTTAATCTATTTTTTTTGTTATTTTCTTTTAATTTTGATCTTCATTTTTTTAGTTGCTATTTTTATTTTGAATCCTTTTGCATAATAGATTTTTTTTTCAATTTCATCATTCAATATTTGATTGGCTGGGAATTGGACTTCATGGTTTTTGTAGACAAGGTGCTTCCGGTATAATGACTTGGGTCACGAGTTTAAGAAATTAACGCAGGTTAACATTGTTTTTTTTCTTATTTTCCTTTCCAATTTAGTCATTTGACATTGTTTTTTATATAAAAAAAAAACTTCATGATTTTATTCATTTTTTTTATATCGGGTTATCCCGATCTGATGATTAGGACAGCAGT
>Ga0307507_10007748_pt1 | contig 15326 bp, 2 predicted proteins | sample 7_EM_MG_FD_207223 | JGI IMG/M metagenome (GOLD analysis project Ga0307507, IMG submission 207223) | Populus trichocarpa ectomycorrhiza microbial communities from riparian zone in the Pacific Northwest, United States - 7_EM | ecosystem: Host-associated > Plants > Roots > Unclassified | place... | reverse complement strand
GTGGCCATTGAGCCCATGGTTGTGGTGTAGGAAAAGGTAGTACGCATCGAAAAGGAGGTGATTTGAATCGCGATCGACAGGTGGCTCGACCGGGTGGCTGGCTCGACTGGGTGGCTAAGACGTTACATTCCGTAGCCTCTCTAGGACCTTTTTAACGTAAACTTAGTGCTTAAGTTTATTATCCAAGTATATAAAGATGTTGTCTAGGTATACCATGCAGAATTTATTAAGGTAGTTAAAAAGAACATTATTTATATACCGTTGGTACGTAGCTAGCCCATTTATTAGTCTAAAAGGAAAAACTTTATATTTATAAGAACCGTAGCGGGTGCAAAACGGTATTAGATCCTCTAATATAGGGTCCATCCTAATTTGGTGGAAAGCTTGGCGGATATTAAGCTTAGTAAAGATTTTGGCTTAGCTTAGATATATAAGGGTCTCATTAATTAGGGGGAGAGGGCAGTAATCTTTCTAAATAATAGCGTTTAGTTTTTAATAGTTAATGTAGAAACAAAAGCCTTTATTAGGTTTCTTTATAAATAGGATAGGGGAAGTAAAAGGGGCCTAACTTAGTTTAATAAACCCCTTATAGAGGTTATTAATTAAGTACTACTTAGTTGCTTTTAATTCCTCTATAGTTTGCTAGTAAAGGGGGCTATAGCCTAGGGAGTTATTGGCCTTTAGTTAAATCTTATAATTATAGGTTTAGTAGGGGAGTAGTATATTTAAGGCTACTTTTAAAAACATGTCTCTATAATCTAAGAGATATATAGGGAGGAGGCGCTTAACTAGTTCTTTATTAGTTTCCTCTACTAGCCCTTCTTCCTTCTTATTAATAATTTAGTTAATTTTATATAAGCTAATTATAAAGACCTTATTATCCTTTTAATATATATTAAAGTGGAACCCTATAGCGCTAATTACCGTAATATCTACTATTAGAGGGTTATGCGGTAGTAGGGGTGTCTATAGCCTTAGGGGCCTTTAGCGTATTAGCGTTATCTTTATTCCTTTTAGCTCTTATTATATCTTCTAAAGATTATTCTCTATATCCTATTAGTATGTCCTCTTCCCTATTAGCCGGATCTCTGTAATTTAGAAGTTGTTTATATTACTATCTATTCTACTTCTATAAGTAGAGTCCTCCTTAACCGCGGTCCTTTAAGGGAGTATCCTTATTAGTATGGAGTTCCTACTAGCCTTATAGCGGGCATCTTCCTAGGTAAAGGCTATATCGCGGTTCCTAACATCCTACTAGTAGATAGGATTAGCCTTTACAGCTAATGTCTTATGGTTAATACAGATTTCTCTAATAAAGAAGGGTAACTTTAGTCTATTCTCTGGCCAGATAAACTATCTTTATTAAATATTTAGCCAAATATTAAAATAGGACATCCATTTTCGGCTAAGGATTATATTATAGAATTCTAGGTCTAGGATATAAAAGGGAATACCAAACTGGCGTCGTCTATTAATAGCAATATATAGCTTTAAGATATAGGTAACTGGCTTACCAGCTTAGCCATTATAGCCTTTTACTTAAACAGGCTTCTCTAGTTAGGTAGCATTTATATTTAAGAACTTAGTATAACGGAAGCCTTATAGGAGATACTACAGTGGACTTGTTAATAGGCTAGGTGTATAGATATATAAATAAAGTCAATAACGTAATAAGTATAAATAACAACTGGTGGAGTGGTTGCCCAATAGATTAACTCTAATTATATTCTAAGATTTACTATAAAGAAAGGAACTATCTAGGTAGGGACTATAGTCCTTTAAATACACATCCTAACTCCTAAAAAAGTCCTTGCTCTATCCACTCTATCTACTTTATTTACTCTATTATAGATCTTATAGATCATATATATTATATAGATTATATTATATAACCTTGGTTACCATTCCTTGTTATATAGTTTTACCAGATCCATTCTAGACTATGCCTTTATTAACCAACTAGCTTCTTCTAACTCTTCTCTAAGTAGTTATAACATTATACTTAAAGCGTCCGTAATACTATCTCCCTCCTTTTTATCTTTATTCTTAAAGATTCCTAATATCTTTAAGTTATCCACTAGAGGTATAATGCCCGTCTAATTAATTTGGTTAATATCGTTGCTTATTATACCTAAAGTATCTTCTTCTTCTTCTATAGCTTATCAGTCTCATACTATTGCTATAATATTATCTCTTAGTGAAATAATGCTATCTCTATATTCTTGTTGTGCAAAAGAGGGGTTAGTTTATATTATATTAGCAAGTCCTTTATCTTAGCAACCTTCCTCTTATTTAGAGTGCACTAAAGTAAATATTTAATTGTCCTGCAACGTTCGCTCTATTTCTAATATTAAGTATACGCGTCCTATTACTCTTAATAGTCTTCTAGTACCCTTATTAATTGCTACTAGGGTCCTAGGTTTAATCTACCGCTATAAAACTTAATAATAAGCTCTTAGTAACGCTGTCTAAACTTTATTATTTCTATAACGCTAAATAAGAGGCTGCCACTACTTAATAGCGTGCTCTTAACTCTTAACTGGCTACATCTACTCAGTTAATCTATCTTAAGAAGGTGCGTAAGAAGGTATATTCTAAAAAGTGGAAGCTTATAGAATAAGGTCTTTAAGAACTTAGTAATAAAAGAATAGATTCTCTTCCAATAGAGAGGGAAATAACTCCAAATATATTAGCAGGTGCTCCTCTTAGGTCCCCCTTAGGTAACTTATTTTTTTAGCAATCCTTCTTTATTAATATTACCTAACCCATTTTCTTCTAATACTCCTATACCTTTCTTATAGCATTTGTTAAATTATCTAGTAGCTCCTAGGTAGTCTTATTATAGCCTATATACTTTACTTTATACTATATTTTATTATTAACGTCCTTATAACTAATAATTCTTAAAACTTCCTATTTATCTTCCTCTTGTCTTCTATATATGTCTGCTTTATAAACTAGTGGCTTAATATTCCTATGTGCTGGCTCTAATATTGCAATATACTATATAGGGTAGATCTTTATTTTATCTAGCAAGTTAAGTCTATATATAACTTTTAAGATTTTTACTTTAATTATAAACGGTCCTAGTCTAATATAGTCCAACTTCTTACTTAGTTATTAACTCTTAAAATTTTTGTATAGTAGCTACACTTTATCCCCCTCCTTAAGATCTAGTCCCTTAGATCTCTTAGCATTATAGTACTTTTTCATCCTTATCTATACTAGTTTAGCTATCTCTTTAAGGTAATTATAAAGATTTATTAACATCTCTATTCTTTCTTTAGCTGTGCTACTTATCCTTTTTACTTATTATGGCGATAATAATATTTTTGGCTTGTATCCATAATTCGCCTTAAAAGGTAACGTGCCTATCCCTTCCTATAGTGTTATATTATATACAAACTATATAACTAGTAATAATAATACCCAATTATTCTATGTATAATTAATATAATACCTTAGATACTATTCCAATATTTAATTTAGTTTCTCTGTTTAACTATCCATTTATAAGTAATATACTATTAATATTACTACTTAAACCCCTTATTTAGCTAAGAATACTTCCTAAAATACTACTATAAATCTTAAATCTCTATCTAATATAATTTTGTTTAGTGCTCTATATCTTATAAATACTTCCTTAATATAGATTCTAGCTATATTTTCTGTAGATATTTCTTCTATATATACTATAAAGTAGCCCCACTTAGTTAACTTATTTATTATTACTAAGATTACATTATAATCTTATCTAGTAATAGGATCTTTTAACTTTAGTAACTTTATAATAAAGTCCCACAATATAACTGTTTGTATCAACTTAATGATACAAGTGAGTCGTATCCAGGGGCACGAAATACGTATAGTATTGTATGCTCATTTGGATGGTGACTGTCCATTCTATTGAAGTAGACTACGTAGTCTATATACTGACGCGTCCCCCCCAATTAGTCAGTGCTTTGTAAGCACGTGGTTGGTGCACCAAACGCGTACACATGCGGTTGGTACACCAGGTGCTGTAATCATACAATAACCTCCTATAGTCTTTTTAGTATTTTAACAGGTTATAACTCTCTATACGGCTTATGCCTTATTAGTTTGTTTCTCTAATAATCTAAACATTCCCTTATAACTTATCTTGCTAGTCCCCATATTCCTTAAATAATATACTCCTCTTAAAGTCTTAACACTAAGCCTATAGCTCCATTATGTCCCTAAGTTATTCCCTTATAGAATTCCTTAATAAACTCCTTTATAATTAATAATTATTCATTGCTTAACGCCCGATTCGGATCCCTATTGGGCCCACGCGGACTACTCCTTATTTACATATAGGGAGAAAACTCTATTTGAGAAAACCCCGTGATCCATCTCCCTGCCTTTTGGGACTCGCCTACTTAGCGCCTGCGAGTCACCTATGGTGCTCTACTACCTTACTTTTTAACCTCCTTAGGAACCACTGCTGCCGTAACAAGCCTACGGACGCGCTAGTATCGCAAACTTAACTCTACTACTATAGAGTCATTAGGGGGCGCCTAACACTCGCCCCTTTGCCTTCTATTACCATTTCTTTTGCAACCCGGAACTGGTCTAGTACATTTTAGCTAATAAGCCACTGGGTAACCGCCTTGAGGCCTTTTTATGTTAAGAGTAGTGTATTATAGTTCTCTATACCAGCTACTAAGAGCATTGCTTCTTGGTTAGTGCGTAAAGGGCATGACAGTATTACGTGTTTTGGTGTCTGTCTTGGCCAGCCACATTTGCATCTTGGGCTATCTACTAGAACACCCACCCAGTAGAGCCAATCTTTTAGTCCTATTATTCCTGTTCTTAAGAGTGTTGCCATTGTATTTTCTGCCTTTGTTAGGCCTTCTTGGAGCCCTTGGGTGTTTACCCCCCCATGGCGTTAACCATGCTCCTTTGTAATTATCCTAGGCATATATATAGCCTCTTAGTGCTTATATTACTTTAAGTCTAAATCCTTACTCTATACTTCTTAAATCCTCTAGGTCTAATTACCTTCTAATAACTTATAAACTTGGCTAGCTTCTATTATTACTGCTATTTTTAGATAATTATACCTAATTAATCTATCTTTGTCCTTCCGCAATATAGCCCCTAATAGTTTTTTATTATTTTATAGTTCTGCCCTTCTGCTAAGTATATCTACTCTTACGTTCTTAGTACCCTTAGTATACTAAATTTTAAGGTAATATTCTGCAAGCATTTCCGCCTATCTAACTTGTCTATAATTAAGTTCTTTTATTATTAGGAACCCCATTAGGTTCTTATAGTCTATCTTAACTATAAATAGTTTCTCTATACCTTGCAAGTATACTCTCCACTCTTTAAGTGCTGCAACTATACCTAACAATTCCTTATTATAGATATTATAGTTTAGTTCTAGTGGTATTATCTTCTAACTATAATACGCTACTAAATGCCATTTGTCTAGATGATTTTATAGCAAGTACGCTCCTAGTGCAAAATCTAATACATCTATTTCTATAACCGTCTTTAACTTTAGCTAGTAGATCTTAAGGATTGGATCCTAGGTAAACAACTCCTTAAGTTCTTTAAACAACTCTTTTTATTTACTGCTCTATACCTATAGTTCCTCCTTTTTTATAAGTCTTATAAATAGCTTAATACTCTTTAACCATTATACTATAAACCTCCTATAGTAGTTACAAAACCCTAGGAATAATCTTAACTGCATAACGTTCTCTAGTTCCTACCAACTTACTATAGCTTTAACTTTCTTTAGGTCCATACTAATTTTTCCTAGTTTAATAATAAATCTAATAAAATTAGTCTTCCTAGTAAAGAACTCATATTTCTTAATTACTACTAGCATCTTTTCTTCTTATAGTCTCCTTAAAGCCCACTTAACATATCCTCCATATTCTTCCTCACTTACTAAGTAGATGATAATATTATTAAGGTGTTCTCCTAACACACTATTAATTTATTTTTAAAACATTGCTGATGCATTTATAAGCCCAAACTATATTACTAATAGTTTATATAGTCCTTCCTTTAACCTAAAGGCTGCTTTCTATTTATCTCCTTCCCTAATCCTAATCTAATAGTACACCTACCTTAGATCTATCTTTATAAAGATTTTTGCGTTACCTATCCTATTTTAGATTTTGCTAATTAAGGGTAAAGGATACCTATCCTTTCTAGTAATGCTGTTTAACTATCTATAGTTAATACACATTCTAAGTTTTCTATTTTTCTTTAGGATAAATAATACTAGATAACCTACTAATAACTATAACAGTCTAATATATCCCTTTTATAAGTTCTTCTGGACAAACTCCTTAAGCGCTACTAACTCGGTTTTAGTAAGCTTATAGATTAAAAAGAACTTTAGACTTATTTCTAGTTCTAATTCTATCTTATAGTCCTATACTACATACTCTAATAGCTTCTTACTTTCTAGTAATTACAACTTTTTACCATACTTATGGTATCTCTTTAGTACGTAACTTAAGCCTTGCTTAGTCTCTTTATATATTACTCTAACTTAGTACTATACTATCCTAGTTTACTATTACATCTTACATTATTATATATCCTTAATATTAACCTAACCTATAACCTAATTAATCCTTAGATTATATTCCTATAACTAAGGTATTCCTAGTATTACCTTATCCTTCCCTAATAGTAGGATATTAAAAGACATTTTAACCTATCTCCCTTTAATAGTTAACTAAATAGGTCCTATTTTAAGATTAATAATGCCTCCACTATAAGCTATTAAATCTCCTAAAATTATTATTAATAGGTATAGATATTTTTTCTACCTGTGTAGTAACCTTATCTATTTTACTGCTGCTAGTAATATATAGTTTCTTATTACCCTACTGTCCACTAGTACTTTAAACTTCTAACCTTGCCAACTAACTCTTAAATTTAGGTATTGTTCTATAATTCCTTTAAGGGTTTAAGACTCTACTACTAGCTCCCTCTAGTCCTATAGGCCTCCGCTTTTCCTAACTATTAACTATCTAACTATAACTATACTTGGTCCTCTTTAGGCCAATACTTAGTTCTTTTCTTTTCCTCTACGTACTATAGATAAGTATTCTTTAGGCACTCCTACTACTATTATCCCTCTAGGTATTCTTCTATAAGGAATCTTCCTAGTTAAAGTATTAAGTCTCTTAGTTCTTAAACTTCTACTAGGTGCCAACTATGCATATACTTTATATCCCTATATCATTTTTTATCTATTATCTAATATATCCTTATTAGATACTTCTAATACTTATCTTTAGGTGTCCTATATATATTGCATATATTATCCACATATATAATCTATACCAATGTGTAATACGCTAGGTGCTTTAGGTCTACTCTTAGTTTATCTTTATTCTTAAGTTTAAACCTTTCCAATATTAACCTAAATATTACTATATTATTTACTAGTACCAATACTTATATTATTTCTCTCTAGTCTATAGCTTATTCCTCTAGGTTCTTAAATATTATAATTAAGACTCCTTTAATATAACTTATCTGTTTTTCTAATATAGCCTAATCTAGTATAGCCCTTTAGTCTATCTATATACAGAAATCTTCCCACTTATTATTTCCTTGTTACTTATACCACTTATAATATAGCTTAGTAAGTGTGTACAACCTATCCATAAGGAAGTATCTCTTTATTACTGCATTATTATAACCTTTAGTATATTATTCTGCAAATCTAGTTAGAATCCCTAGATCCTCTTCTTATTCCAGTTTATTTAACCACTTAGCTCTTAGCGTTCTTACCCTTAGCCTATTTATAACTTTCTATACTAGCGCTCTATCCCTTATACGTCCTAGTATAGCTAACTTCTGGTCTAGCTTTTGTTCTTACTATATAATAATTTATTACCTATACTTTCTTATTTTCTGCGTCTTATAGTTAGATCCTTAAAGTCGTCTTACTTCTTAATTGCTGTATTAACTTTTTAACTTTTAGGCTAAACACTATACTTACCTACCGCGGACCTTATTTATTCTTTAAAGTCTTAGTGCCCTAGAAATCTTCATCCCATACTTATTTATTTGTCTTTAAACTAAGCTACTGCCCTATCCTATTAGTTTTCGTCTATTATAGGTTCTTAGGTATATCTTATCTTGTCTTAAGAGTCTTAATTATTTCGCATCTTGTTTTAAGAGTCTTAAGCCTTTAACCTTTTACCTTTATTAAGTGGTAAGCTAGCACTAGCAGTTATCTACTTACTTAATTATCTTTAGATATTACTCCTTCCGTCTTATAAAGTAATGGATTCTGTATTTAGCGGCATTATAATACCCGCTACTAAACCACGTTCTATAGTAGTCTCAGTCTCTACTTCTATTATGTTCTTAAGGTTTAGGTACTCCTAGTTAGTCCCTTTTACTTCCTTATCGCTATTAATTAATAAGTACTCTAACTTTATTGTTATTATTACTAATCTTTATCTATATATTACTATGATATCTTAATTTAGCTTATAGAGTTAATCCTGTTCTTTATCTAACTCTATAGTTCCCTTAAGTCCTTTTAACTCTAGCTCTTATAGCCAATAGCTTACGCCATACTTAGCGTCCTTATAAACTTAGCATGCGTTATTATAACAAAATATAAAGTGTTGGATTAAACACTCCTTAGTCCCGCGCAATATCCCTATATCCACGTTATTATACTCTAATAACCTAGTGCCCTTTACTACGTGGTTACTCTAACCACCTCTATAATCTTTAGTAAAATAACCCAATTTTCCGTAATTTATATAAGCTCTTTTTTAAACCATTTTTCTTATTATAGAGTCCGCCTAAATATCTTCTGCTGCTAAGATCCCTAGTTTAGCCTTTACTTCTTAGTCCTATAATTACTTAATCCTTAACCTCTAGGTTTCCATATATTAGCGACTTAGTCAATTAAGGCACGAGTACGGCAAGAGGGTCGCGCAAGCCTATACAATTGGATTGTCTATAAACGAGGATCTAAAGCTAAAGAAAGGAAACAAGAAGAACGGAAGCACTGCTTAAAGTTATATACAATCTTCTGGTCACGTAATAGCAACTTGCCACAACTTGCCATTACGTGACGGCAGTTTACGGCAATCTAACGGCAATTTGCCAGTGCCGTAACATTACCCCCCCCCCCCTCCGAAAAAGCCTGCCCTCAGGCTTTGTATGTCCGTATTACCCCTATGGGGCATTCTTATCTTTATACTCTACTGGTAATTTGTTGTCTTCGCTATGCTAGCACTCTATCTACTTATCTAAGTACTTTAGCAGTCTAGGTTCGTTAGGATAACAGCTATAGAACTCTTGTAACTTATAGGGGCTACCTATAAAATTCCATACGGGGTACTAGGTAGGGTCTGGATTATATCCTTTCCAACTTACGCGGTACTTTAGTGTTCCTTATATAAGTTTACAGGCTAGTATTTCTTTAATTTCCCATTTATTATTACTATTAACTTAAATCGGTAGGGGTGGTTTATTCTTTTATCTAGGTAATAGGTCGTTTACAGCTTTCTATAGCTTATCCGGCAAGAATTTAGGGTGGACCTTAATTAAATCTAGGAGCTTTACTTTATATACATTACCTCTCTTTTTAAGAACTTTGTATAGTCCTGCCATCTAATAGTCTAGTTTATGGCTAGGCCGCTCTGTCTTCTAGTTCTTTATTATAACCCAGACCTTATTACCTACGGTAAAGTCAGGCTTACGCCTATACTTATTTACCTACTATTCTATTAATTTTTAGGCCTTTTTTAGGTTTGTATAGGCTACCGTCTAGACTTCTTCTAAGCGCTTGGCGTACTGCTAGGCTTCCTTATAAGATAGTTTTTTGTATACAGTCTGGGGTCCTTCTGGTCTTTCCCAGTCAAAGCTTATATAGGGTAAGTAGCCTATTTCTAGCTGAATAGGTGCAAACCCCGTAGAGTTATAGGGTAGGGTTATCTAAGTATAGTCCATTAGGGGTAGCAGTTCAGCCCAGTTATCTTAAAAGTAGTTAATAAAGGGCCGAAGTCTTTAGTTTAAATATTGATTTATAATCTCCGTCTAACCGTCTATCTAGGGGTAGTATGCTATAGAAAGCTTTAGCTTAATACCTAAGATCTAGGTAAACTCATTTTAAAAAGCTGATATAAATTGCGGCCTATAATCGGATATAATAGTATCTGGTGGTCTGTAAATTTAGTAGACATAGTAGATATATAGTTAGGCTGCCTCTTTAGTATTAATATTCTTATAATAAGGGATTAAGAATAGGCGCTTGCTAAAGCGGTTAACTATAACTATAGCTATATCGTATCCGCTACGGTCTATAGGTAGCTTATAGAAATCTATAGAGATGTGCTGCTAGGGGCGCTCTAGTATTGGGAGTGGTTTTAATAGTCCTGGGGTCTTGTCTTGTGAGATTATAGATCTATAGCAGCTGTCGCAGTTCCGTACATAACGGTTAATATCTATAACTATTCCGGGCTAGTAGTAGCGGTTGCCAATCATCCTACGGGTCTTATTTTTTCTAAGGTGGGCTGTAAAGACCTGGGCATATGCTTTGGCAATAAGCTAAGTCTATAAGTTCTATTCCTCTACTACTACTAGCCGTTTCTAATGCTTAAGTAATCCATTTTTAATAGACTATGGGCTGGTAACGTCCTTTACCTTTTTACGATACTCCTATAGAGAAGGGGCCGTATAATTTACTTGTAGTAGCTTATTAATAAGGTCAAGTTCCGTAGTATTAATAGGGCATATCTCGGCCTTTATGGGGTCTATATTTAGTTCTACCTATATTTAGGAGTTAAGGTGCTCTAGTTGTAGCAGTATCTAGGTCTATAATATAATCTTTATGGCTATCTGGTTATCTAGGTCTTGTTTACGCCTTATAAGGGCATCTATATAGTTAGTTGCGCCTGGCCTATATATAATTAGGAAGTGGAACTAAGATAGGATATCCGCCTAGCGTGCCTGCCAGGCTGTAAGGGCCTTTATTGTTATAAAGTATTCTAAGGCCTTGTAATCTAAAACCACCTTAATAGGCTTAGGAGTCCCTTCTAGCTATATATACTAGTGCTAAAAGCTAGAGATAATAGCCAGTATTTCTTTGTTATGGATGTGGTAGTTTAGCTTAGCATCTAGTATAGTCTTTAAATAGTATGCAATAGGGTGCTATTCTCCGTCTAGTTACTTCTAGGAAAAGACACCAGCTATTACACCATCTAAGGCATCGGTTTTTAGCATTAAGGGCCGTTCTAAGTTAAAGTAGATAAGTAGGGGAGCTAATACTAGCCAATTTTTAAGCTTATTAAAAGCATGCCTATATATAGCGTTAAAGTAGAAGGGCTGGTCTTTCCTAGTAAGACGGTTAAGAGGCTAGGAGATCCTACTATAGTCCTTAATAAAGCGTTAGTAGAAGTTATAGAAACCTAAAAATAATTATACCCCCTTTACGGTCTATAGGGATGTCTACTAGTTAATTACAGCCGTTTTTTCTAGGTCTGCCTTAATTCCGTCTATACTAATAATAAACCCTAGGTACTTAGTGCGCTTAACACTAAATTCTAACTTCCTAATATTAGCCTGGAGACCAGCTTCGCGGAGCTATTATAGGACTTTATAGACATGTTTCTTATGTTCCAGTTTATTCTTAGAGTAAATTATAATATTATCTAGGTAGGCTGTGTAGAAGTTATTAAGGTAGTTAAAGAGTACGTTATTTATATACTGTTAGTATATAGCTAGTCTATTAGTTAGTCTAAAAGGTAGTACTTTATATTTGTATAATCTATAGCGGGTCTAAAATATAGTAAGATCCTTAAATCTAGGGTTTATCCTAATTTGGTAAAAAGCCTAGCGGATATTAAGCTTTATAAAAATCTTAGCCTTACTTATATGGGCTAGTGTTTCTTTAAGTAAGGGTAGTAAATATCGGTCTTTACGGGTTATATAGTTTAGCTTATAGTAGTTAATACAGAAACGGAGTCCGCTATTTAGCTTTTTTATAAAGAGAATAGGTAAGGTAAAGGGGACTTAGCTAGGCTCAATAAAACCCTTATTAAGGTTATTAATAATATACTACTTAGTAGCCTATAGCTTATTAGTAAATTACTAGTGGGGGGGGCTATAATTAAGGGTGTTTTCTTTATTGGGCTTAATCTTGATCTTATAGTTATATAGTCGGTAAGGTGGGAGTATATTAGACGCTGCCTTAGATAACATATCCTTAAATTCCTAGTATTAGCGGGGTAGTTTTTGTTCCACTAGCTCCTTATCTATAAGCTTACTTTCCCTACTAAGCTAGTTATAGGCTAGGGCTTCCTTGTCTTTAATTATCCGGTTAATTTTATATAAGCTAGTTATAAAGGCAATGGTATTAGGCCGTTTTAAGTTTTGGTAGAACCCTATAGCACTAATATAGTAGATATTAACTAGTAGGAGGTTTGTAGGTTTCTTTACACACATTCTATAGACCGTATTTTGCGGTAGAGGATTTACAACCCTCTTTAGCTCCTATTCCATTTTCCATAAGTTATCCTTTTGGTCTATATATTTAGTATAGCGTCTAATATTCCTTGCTATTCTTTATAGCTGTATAGGGCCTAAGCTAGCTAGCTTATTACTAACTTCTTAGGTTTTTAGTACCAATAGTATAACATTAGTAGTCTAGGGGCGGTGTAGTATACGGACCTATTATAAATTAAGCTGTACGTCTTTCTTAAAGGCCTGGTCCCTATATAGAGTATTAGCCTAGTAAACGGTGTTTATCTATAGCCGCATAAGATTTTCTATTATAATACTGATTTCCTTTATAAAAGAAGGTGTTAGGGATAGGGTTTTAGGCTAGACAAGCCGTCTACTCCATACATTAAGCTGTAAGCCTAGGTAGGCTAGCTATTTTCTTCCTAAGATTATATTATAGCTTCTTAGGTCCGTAATAAGAAAGGGGATATTATACTACCTTTATCCATCTACACGGAGGTAAATCCGTAAGATAGTTATAATGGGTGGTCCTATCCGTCCGTTATACCCATAAATAGGAATTGGTTTAGGCAGTTCCTTAAGGGGTACATTTAAAAGGTTAGCTAGCTTTATAGTATACTATATGTCTATTAAGGCAAAGGCATTTACTCCAGAGTTAGCTAAAGCAGAGGTTAAAACTTAATATCCATTACGGAATAAAGTATAAGGGATAGTGTAGCTTTTTTTACTAACTAGCCAACCTAGATTAATATATAACATATTAATTCCTTTTAACCCTAAAGAGGAGTCTTACTCTAAGGTTCCTCTTTTTTTAACTCTATACCATCCTCCTAAATTAATAGGACCTTATTTATCTTTACCGCTATTAGGCAGTCTTTTATAAAGTGGTCTTTCTGGCTATATAAGAAGTAGGTTCCTTAATTACTAAGGGCCTATCTACAGGGGTTACTATACGTAGGTTAAGTATTTGCCGGACCCATAGTAGGGCTAGCTATATAGCTAGCTGCTAGGTTAACAGTAGGTGGTACAGTCAGTGCTATAGGGGTTATAGATCTTACTGGGGCACTGCGGCCCATTTCTATAGTACTTATATTCTGGCTAGTAGAGCTTCTAGCCTTATACCACTTAGTATATACCTTAATTCGGCAGAGGCCTTAATTAATAGCTAGGCAGTGGTCTATAAGTACCTTTAGCATCTATATAGTAGTAAAAACTGGCAGTACGGCGCGCTATAGGTCTAGGGTAAGCTTGTTAAAGAGATCTAGCATTAAGTCTTTATAAGAAATACGGGCTTAGCTAGCTGGGTACAGAAAGTAGGTCTAAAAGGCTAAAAAGGTTTCCATTATTTTCATATTAAGGGCTTTATAATTAAAATAGGCGTTTTATATCTTAAAGGGGTCCTTATAAATAGAAGACAGGTAGTTAATCATCTCTTCTCTAAAAAGGAAGAGGTCTATTAAGTCCTAGGCGTATTACAGACGTAGATATATCTATACGTCCCTACCGGTACGGCCAAAGACATAGGCCATTTTGGCTTAAGTAGTAGGGAAGTAGTCTATATTAACTTTAAGCTTATCTTACAGTTAAAGCTTCCAATTATTAAATATAGGGTTAGTTCCGTCTATAAGCAATAGGGGGTTTACAACCTTTACAGACCGCAATAATACTAATACTATACATTAGGCTAGGGCCTTAAGGACTATAGCAAGTCTTTAGGTATCTAATAACTCCTTAAAGGGTGCCGGGATATCTCTAGTTTTAAGCAGTTCTTAAAGTCATTTAATTTTAGTATTAGCTGCTGTAAGTTCTTCCTAGGGGGTTAAGACGGCAACTGTTTTACTATTAGAGGTATTTGCGGGTCCTATAGCAGCTTTACCAGCTGCTGTATTTCTTAGCATAGTAGTAGGGGTATTAGGTAATTTCTGGTATTTATTTATTTCCTAGGGGTTCTAGTCCATGCGTGTCCTATTCTTAGGTTTCGCGTTCTATTTATATTCTTTTAGTTCTTAGGGGTCTGTCCTATTCTTATAGTCCTAGTAATATCCTTAAAGTCCTATTCTATGTCCTTATCCTATTTATGGCCTTATGGATATATTTAAGTTCCTTCTTAGGAAGAAAGAGTATAGAATAAGCTTTAGATAATATTAGCGACTTAATTAATTAAGGCATAAGCACAGCAAGAGGGTCGCGCAAGCCTATATAATTGGATTGTCTATAAACAAGAATTTAAAGCTAAAGAAAGGAAACAAGAAGAACGGAAGTACTGCTTAAATTTATATACAATCTTCTAGTCACGTAATGGCAACTTGCCGCAACTTGCTATTACGTAATGGCAGTTTGCGGCAATCTAACGGCAATTTGCCAGTGCCGTAACACCATAGTTTCTTACTCTATTTTCTAAATTCTTTAATGCCGCTTAAGTCCATTAGCTCTAGCCCACTATTCTATAGTTTTTAACTCTACGTCTATTAATACGTACTTTGCGTCTTATATAACTATAAAACTCTATCTTACCCTTTCTTAGCTTGTTCCCTTTAATAGATCCTATTATTAATCTTTATTAATTAATCTATTAAGTCTCTTAGACTTTCCACGTCTTTTATTAGGATAATCACATCCTAAACTTTAGCCTTAAGTCCCTATTTATACTGTGCCATTAGTGTCTTATTATTTCACTTAACTTACATTATAAGTGTCTAAAACTGCGTTATATAACGTATTTCACGGGTGAGCTGGTCAAACGGGTGAGCTGATCACTTCAAAAACACACCAAAAAATGGAAAAATCACACTTTAATATCTTAACAACCACTTAATAATAAATTTTAATAATTT
>Ga0307507_10007747_pt1 | contig 15327 bp, 6 predicted proteins | sample 7_EM_MG_FD_207223 | JGI IMG/M metagenome (GOLD analysis project Ga0307507, IMG submission 207223) | Populus trichocarpa ectomycorrhiza microbial communities from riparian zone in the Pacific Northwest, United States - 7_EM | ecosystem: Host-associated > Plants > Roots > Unclassified | place... | reverse complement strand
CATCGCAGGGTGCAGCAGCACGCGAGGCACCAGCACCGCAGCCCGTACCCACAGAGCCACCGCAACAAAAGGTGGCGAAGCTGATTCAAAAACTAGATGACCTACTCCTTCTAAATGGCAAAGAACTTGAGCTTTGGGAGGAGCTTAAGGCAGAGGCCGGCAAGCTCTGCTTGCCTCCATAAGTTACGGCCGATAACGATCATATTTAAAAGCTTACGGAAGCCATTGCGGACTTAATTAAAAAACAAAACCAGCCAGCAAAGCCTCTGGCGCTAATAACCTATGCCGCAGCTTTACAGGCAGGCCTCCCTCCCTGGACAGGCCTATAGCCGGTCCACAAAGTCCCTATGCGTCTAACCCGCGAACTCGTTATATGAAACCCAGGCGCGTCCCTACAGGACCGCAACCGCCCAATTAGCCAGATTATAGAAGAGATTAATAAGAGTAAAAGCCCAGAGATTATAGGTAAAGTATTAGCAGGGAGGAAGCTGCCAAGCGGAGACATTATAATAATAGCGGATACTGCCCAGACAAAGGAACAACTAGAGTAGAATAATAGATAGCTCTCTGCTATTAGTCTAACGGTAGAAGTAAACCGCAGGAAGTTCCCTATTATAGTCTATAGAATAAGAATTATATTAGTAGACTATAGTAAACAGGATAAAGCAATCTGCTAGATACTAGGGTAGAATAGACATCTTAGCAATAAAATTAAAATCCTCTATATACAGTAGCCGAAGAAGCCCTTACGGCTAGGGAAAACAACTATATACCTTATTATTAATGTAGCGACCCCTAAACAAGCAAACACGCTTATAGATAAAGGGCTCCTTTTTTAGAGTAAGCTAAAGGATTATAAACTTTATTATAGGGACTGCCAGGTTACTTAGTGCTATAACTATTAAAAGTATGGCTATATAGCCCGATTCTGCAGTAGCTAAAAGAAATGCGGACTTTGCGCGGTGCTAGGATATAATAATAAATCCTACGGCTTCTATAATAACCCTATAAAATATTAATACGTAAGCTGTAACCTAAGCCACCCGGCTTGGTTAAGCAGATATAAAGTATAGAGCGAGTAGACAGATAGGGCCTGCCTAGTGTATATAATAAGACTAAAACGGTACGCAAGCTTTGTAAGTAGTATATCCTTCTACCCACCACTTAACCGCGCTAGCGGTACCCCTAGTAGTATACTTAGCAGTACTACATATAGTAGCGCCCTAATAAGCTCTTATGGGTTAGTTTTAATCCCAAGCACGTAGGGACTAAAGGAGCAGTTATATATAAAAGGAATCTAGGTAGAGCAGGTTAGGCCTACTGGTGTAGTTACTAGAAAGCGCGGCCGTAGCGTCTCTATAAGGGGTTTAAGAAATCTAATAGGCAGACTACTAAATAGGCCGCGGGCTGCCTAGAATAATTAGGATATTACAGCATACCTTACACAGAATAATAAAGAACTATAAATATACTCTAAGTTGTATAGTATAATATATAGAAAAGTAAAGATAAGGTAATAATACCGTTTATTACGGAAGCAACATGGTAGGTGTAACGGAACCTTGTAGCTTAGACTACGGTGGGTTCTATTATTGGGCTGGGTATATAGGTACGATAAAAACAACAATATAATAATAACTGGTGGAGTAGTTGCCCAATAGATTAACTCCAATTGTATTCTAAGATTTACTACAAGGAGAGAACTATCTACGGTAGGGACTGCGGTCCTTTAAATACACAACCATACTCCTAAGAAATCCTCTCTTGTACGTAAGGTATGTGTTGTCTATATTAAACATAATGTCCCTTCCGTTTAATATAGTTAATACGTTTAACACTATATAACCTTAGTTACTATTTCTTATTATATAGTTCCACTAGATCCATTTTGGACTGTACCTGTATTAACTAACTAGCTTTCTGCAACTCTTCTCTAAGTAGTTGTAACATCGTACTTAAAGTGTCCGTAATACTATCTCCCTCCTCTTTATCTTTGTTCTTAAAGATTCCTAACATCTCCAAGTTGTCTATTAGAGGTGTAATGTCTGTTTAATTAGTCTAGTTAATATTTATACTTATTATGCCTAAAGCTTCTTCTTCTTTTTCCTAGGTTAAGCGTCGCCTTTATACGGTTTCCTCCATACTATTGCTAGGCGAGGTGATAGCGATTCCTTGCTTAAGGTATGCAAAAGAGGGGTTAGTTTGTGTTGCGCTGGCAAGTCCTACGTCTTAACAACCCTCCTTTTGCTCTAAGTGTACTAAAGTAAACGTTTGATTGTCCTGTGATGTTCGCTCTATTTTTAACGCTAAGTGTGCGTGTCCTATAACTCTTAACAGTCTTTAAGTTCCCTAAGTAACTTATTATAGGGTCTTGTGTTTAATTTGCTGCTGTAAAGCTTAATAGTAAGCTAGCCTCTGTGCTACTTAAGGTTTAACGTGCCTTAGAAGAGTCCGCACGCGTTTTTAAAGCTTAATGTTTGGCTTATGCTTGTCTTTAACGTCTTAAGTATGTTTATAAGAAGGTTTGTTCTAAGGAGTGGAAACTTGTTTAATAGGGTTTGTTTAAGCTAGGTAATAAAAGGATTGGCTCTCCTCCTATAAGGGAAATAACTCTGAGTAGCTTAGTAATTGCTCCTCTTAGGTCCCCCTTAGGTAACTTATTCTTTGGTGATTCTTCTTTATTAATATTACCTAACCTGCTTTCTTTTAATACTCCTATACCTTTCCTATAGTGTTTCTTAGGTTGCTTAGTGGTTCCCAGGTAGTCTCACTATAGCCTATTTACTTTACTTTATACTATATTTTGTTATCTACATCCTTGTAACTAATAATCTTTAAAACTTACTATTTGTCTTCTTCTTGTCCTTTATATATATCTGCTTTATAGACTGGTGGCTTAATATTCCTGTGTACTGGCTCTAGCATTACGATATGCTATATAAGGTAGATTTTTATTTTGGCTAGTAGGTTTAACTTATATATAACCAATAAAATTCTTTACTTAACTTTAAAAGGTCCTAGTCTGACGTAGTCTAATTTCTTGCTTAGTTGTTAACTCTTGAAATTTTTATATAGTAGCCACACTTTATCCCCCTCCTTAAGATCTGGTCCCTTAGATTTCTTAGTGTTATAGTACCTTTTTATTCGTTCTTGTACTAGTTTAGCTGTTTCTTTAAGGTCTATATAAAGATTTATTAATATCTCTATTCTTTACTTAGCTGTGCTACTCGTCTTTTTTACTTGCTGTGGCGATAATGATATTCTTGGCTTATATCCGTAATTCGCCTTAAATAGTAATGTCCCTATTCCTTCTTATAGTGTTGTATTATATATAAACTATATAACTGGTAATAATAATACCTAATTATTTTGTGCGTAATTAATATAGTGCCTTAGATACTATTTTAGTGTCTAGTTTAGTCTTTCTATTTATCCATCTATCTATGGATAATACGCTGTAGATATTACTACGTAAACTCCCTATTCTGCTAGAAATACTTTCTAAAATACTGCTATAAATCTTGGATCTTTATCTGATATAATCTTATTTAGTACTCTATGTCTTGTAAATACTTCTTTTATATAGATTCTAGCGACATCTTCTACTAATATCTCTTTAGTGTATGCTATAAAGTATCCCCACTTTATTAGCTTATCTACTATTACTAAAATCGCGTTATAATCTTGTTCTATAATAGGATCTCTTAACTTTGGTAACTTAACAATAAAGTCCTATAATATAACCTCCTATGGTCTTCCTGGTGTCTTAACAGGTTATAGCCCTCTATACAGCTTATGCCTTGTCGGTTTGTTCCTTTAGCAATCTAGATATTCCCTTATAACTTATCTTGCTAGTCCCCAGATTCCTTAAACAATGTATTCCTTTTAAAGTCTTAATACTAAGCCTGTAGCTCTATTATATCCTTATATTATTCCCTTATGGAATTCCTTAATAAATTCTTCTGCGATAGACCTAGGTATATATATTGCTTCTCTATTTTTATATTGCTCTAAGTCTAGATCCTCTACCTATGCTTCTTAGATCTTCTATATCTAATTACTCTCTAGTAATTTATAGATCTGACTTTCCTTAGTTGCTGTAATCTTTGGATAATTATACCTAATTAATTTATCTTAATCCTTTTATAACAAAGCTCCTAATAGCTTTTTATTACTTTATAGTTTAGCCCTTCTACTTAAAGCGTCTGCTTGTGCATTATCTATACCCTTAGTATACTAAATTTCGAAATGGTATTCTATAAGCATTTCCGCCCATTTAACCTGTCTTTGGTTAAGTTCCTTTATTATTAGAAATCCTATAAGGTTCTTATAGTCTATCTTAACCACAAATGGTTTCTCTGTGCCTTGTAAAAATACTTTCTATTTTTTAAATACTGTAACTATACCTAACAACTCCTTATTATAGATGTTATAGTTTAACTCTAGTGGTGTTATCTTTTAACTATAGTATGCTACTGGGTGCCATCTATTTTAATATTTCTATAGGAAGTACGCCCCTAGTATAAAGTCTAATATATCTATTTCTATAACCGTCTCTAGTCCTGGTTAATAGATCTTAAGAACTGGCTCCTAGGTAAATAACTCTTTAACTTTTTTAAATAGTTCTTATTATTCCTTTCCCTATACCTATAGTTCTTCTTTCTTTATTAACTGCGTAAATGGCTTAATATCCTATAACCATTGCGCTATAAACCTTTGGTAGTAATTATAAAACCCTAGAAACGATCTTAACTATATAACGTTTTCTGGTTCCTGCTAATTTACTATAGCCTTGATCTTCTTTAGATCTATACTAAGTTGGCCTAGTTTAATAATAAATCTAATAAAATTAGTCTTCCTAGTAAAGAACTTGCATTTCTTAATTACTACTAGCATCTGTTCTTCTTGCAGTCTCTTTAAGACCTATTTAATATATTCTCTATGTTCTTTCTTACTCTCTAAGTAGATAATAATGTTGTTAAGGTATACTATAACAAATTTATTTAGGTGTTCTTCTAATATACTATTAATTTGCTTCTAGAACGTTGCTAGTGCGTTTATAAGCCCAAATTGTATAACTAATGGTTTATATAGTTCTTCCTTTAACCTAAAGGCTGCCTTCTATTTATTGCCTTCCTTGATCCTAATCTAATGGTATGCCCATCTTAGATCTATTTTTATAAAGATCTTTACGTTGCCTATCCTATCTTAGATTTCGCTAATTAAGGGTAAAGGATACCTATCCTTCCTAGTAATGCTGTTTAACTGTTTATAGTCTATACACATCCTAAGTTTTCCGTTTTTCTTTAGGATAAACAATACTGGATATCCTGCTAATAACTATAATAGTCTAATATATCCCTTTCATAAGTTCTCCTAGATAAACTCCTTAAGCACTACTAACTCCGTTTTAGTAAGCTTATAGATTGGAAAGAACTTTAGACTTATTCCCTCTTCTAATTCTATCTTATAGTCCTAAGCTGCATGCTTTAACAGCTTTTCACTTTCTAGTAACCATAACTTTTTACTATATTTATGGTATCTCTTTAGTATATAACTTAAGCCTTGCTTAGTCTCTTTATATATCGCTCTAACTTGGTACTATACCAACTTGGTTTACTGTTGCACTTTGCGCTATTATATATCCTTAATATTAACTTAACCTATAACCTAATTAATCTTTGGATTATACTCCTATAACTAAGGCATTCTTAGTATCGCCTTATTCTGTCCTAATGGTAGGATATTAAAAGACATTCTAACTGGTCTCCCTTTAATAGTTATCTGAATAGGTCCTATTTTAAGATTAATAATACCTCCTTTATAGGCTATCTAATCTCCTAAAATTGTTATAAGTGAATATAGGTATTCCTTCTATCTGTATAGTAACCCTATTCTTTCTACTGCCTTTAGTAATATGTGGTTCCTAGTTACTCTACTATCTACTAACACTTCGAACTGCTAATCTTGCCATTTAATTTATAAATTCAGGTATTGTTCTTAAATTCCTTTAAGGGTTTAAGGCTCTAATACTAGTTCCCTCTGGTTCTATATACCTCCCCTTTTCCTAACTATTGGCTGCTTAATCCTGCTTATACTTGGTCCAACTTTAGCTAATACTTAGTTTATTTCTTTTCTTCTATATGCCATAGATAAGTGTTCTCTAGGCACTCCCACCACTATTATCTATCTAGGTATTCTTCCATAAAGAATCTTTTTAGTTAAAGTATTAAATCTCCTTAACCTTGTACTTCTACTGGGTGCTAACTATGTATATACTTAGTATTTCTAAACCGCTTTTCCTCTAGTGCCTAATATATTCTTGCTGGGTACTTCTAGTTCTTATCTTTAGGTGCTCTATGTATGTTATATATATTATCTACACAAGCTATCCACAATAGTGTATAATACGCTGTATGTTTTAGGTTAACTCTTAGTTTGTTTTTATTCTTAAGTTTAAACCTATACCTAGTTAACCTAACTACTGGTATCTCTGCTATAGGTACTAAGATTTATTACTCACTTCTCTAGTTCTTAAATTCTTCTTCTAGGTTCCTTAATGTTATAATTAATGCTCCTTTAATATGACTTATACGTTTTTCCGTAATGGGTTGGTCTTAGATAACTTTTTTGTTTAGCTATATATAAAAATCTTCCTACTTATTATTATGTCGTTGCCTATACCACTTTCCGTATAACTGGTTTAGTGTATATAGTCTATCCGTTAGAAAATACCTTGTTATCACTATATTGTGATATCCTTTAGTATGTCTTTCTTTAAACCTAGTTGGAATATCTAGATCCTCTTCTTATTCTAGTTTATCTAACTACTTTACCCTAGGTGTCCCTGTACTTGGCCTATTAGTAACTTTTTATATAGGTGCTCTGTTTATTATATAACCTAGTATAGCTAACCTCTTATCTAGCTTCTGCTCTTGCTATATAATAATTCTTATCCTAAACTTATCTATAGTTTCTTATTTTCTGTGTCTTGTAGTTAGATCTTTGTAGTTATCTTACTTTTTAATCCTGGTATTAACTGTTTAATCTTTAGGCTAAACACTGCGTTTACCTAGGATTGCTAACGTTCTTATTCATTCTCCAAACTTGTAGTTCTTGAACTTGCGTCCTATACTTATTTATTTATTACTAAACTAAGTTACTGCCCTTTCCTATTAGTTTTCGTTTGTTGTGGGTTTTTAGGTATGTCTTATCTTGTCTTAAAAATCTTAAGCTTCTCTTATCTCTTCTTAAGAATCTTAAGCCTGTGGCCTTTTACCTTTATTAAGTAATAAGCTAGCACTAGCAGTTGTCTACTTGCTTAGTTTCTTCTAAACATTACTCCTATTGTCTTGTAAAGCGATAGAAATCGTATCCAACAGTGTTGCTATACCTGTTACTGAACCTTATTCTATAATAGTTTTAGTCTCTGCTTCTATTTTAACTTCTTTAAGGTCTGTATACTCCTAGTAAGCTGCCTTTATTACCTTATTATTAGTAAATGCTTTACCTTCGTCGAATTTATTGTCTTTAATGTCCAATCTGTAAGCTGGTTTGCTAGTTCCTTTAAACTTAAATAATAATGGCTCCTATAGCTAATAGCTTGCGCCGTACTTAGCGTCCTTATAAATTTGGTATACGTTATTGTAATAATACGCAAAACTGTTAATTGAACACTCTTTTATTCCTTATAGTGCACCGTCATCCCTCTATACGTATGTGCTGTCTGCTAGTCTGGTTCCCTTTACTGCATAGTTACTCTAACTACCTCTATAGTCTCTGGCGAAATGACCCTATTTTCTATAATTTATGCAAGCTCTATCTTTAAACTATCTTTCTTGCTGTGGAGTCCGCCTAAACGTCTTCTACTGCTAAAATCCCTGGTTTGGCCTCTGCTCCTAGGTCCTTTAATTACTTAATCCTTAACCTTTAGGTTTTTATGGTTTCTTTTTCTATCTCTAGGTTTTTTTAGTACCGCTTAGGTCTATTGGCTCTGCGCCATTCTATAGTTTTTAACTCTATGTCTGTTGTTGCGTACTCTGCGCCTTATATAACTGTGGAACTCTATCTTGCCCTCTCTTAGCTTGTTCCCTTTAGTAGATTCTATTATTAATCTTTATTAACTGATCTATTAACTCTTTTAAAGTATCCGCATCTTCTATTAGGATAATTGCGTCCTAAACTTTAGCCTTAAGTCCCTATTTATACTGTGCCATAAGCGCCCTGTTATTCCACTTAACCTATATAGCTAGTATTTAAAACTGTGTTGTATACTCAATTACTAAAGTGCGTTGTACTAAGTTCTGAAGCTTTTGTTCCGCTGTAGTTATAGCCTCTAGATTTCTAAATATCTGCATTAGTTGCTCTGTAAACCCGTTCTAACTAGCAAATATATACCGTACATCTTGGTTAGTAGTTGTTATGCCATTAGCCTATATTTCCGTGAGATATAGCTTAAACCACTTAAGTGCCCTCCCTGTTAGAAACAATTCTGTATAGGCTATTTGATCTAACGATGTTGCTAACTTCGCTCCTTCCTGTACTACCTTAAAGTATATTTGTGTAAGAAATCCCTTAAGCTTTAACTTCTCTCCTAAGAATTGTTTAATTAAAGGTAACTTAATCTTTGCTATTCTAATTCTATTAATGCGTTCTTTAAGTATCCTATTATTATCTTATAAGTAATTAACTATTTCCTGTAACTAACCTTGCGTAACTACTTGAGAATCCCCCTTGTCTATACTGGTATCACCTAGCCCTGAGGTTGTGGCTGCTGTTAACGCCGTTATAACTAGTGCTGCTCTTGGTGGTATATTGTTCGAGTTTATTCTAATACCGTAACCTTGGTAGTGAATGTGTAACGGAACCTTATAGCTTAAACTACGGTGGGTTCTGTTATTGGGCTGGGTATATAGGTATAATAAAAACAACAACGTAATAATAACTGGTGGAGTAGTTGCCTAACAGATTAACTCTAATTGTATTCTGAGATTCACTATAAGGAGAGAACTATCTATGGTAGGGACTACGGTTCTTTAAATACATAACTATACTCCTAAGAAATCCTCTTTTATACGTGAGGTACATGTTGTCTGTATTAAACGTAACGTCCCTTCCGTTTAACATAGTTAATACATTTAACACTATGTGACCTCGGTTACTATTCCTTGTTATATGGTTCTACCGGATCCATTCTGGACCGTACCTGTATTAACCAACTAGCTTTCTACGACTCTTCTCTAAGTAGTCATAATATCGTACTTAAAGCGTCTGTAACAGTAGGGGTATGAAATTCTAGTAATATAAAAACCGTAGCAGAACTAATAAGTAAACGTAATATACTGCCTAAGTAACTGTAGTTACTGGCCAGCCTACCTAAGGTACTTTAGAAGCCGCGCGTGCTTCTTAGTAAGTAGGCGAATCCTAATATTAAAGTGGTTAGTTTAGTACCCTTGCTTAGATATAGCCTCCCTCACACTACAAACTAGAAACTATGTAGTGTATATCTATAATATCTACTTGGCCGGCCTAGGAGGACTTAAAATAGTAAATTAGGAGTTACCTATCTACTACCTTTTATAGCTACTTAACAAGCCAGGAGAGCATATAGTTATAGGAGACTTTAACCTATACTACCCTATCTAGGGTAAACCGCAGTGCCTTAAGTAATATAATATGGTGGATAACCTTATCCGTATTACCCGTAAAGTATACCTATAGCTTTTTACCCTACCAGGGGTAGAAACATAGGAGGCTAGAGGGGCTATAAGTACGATTGACCTAGTATTTAGATTAGTAAATATAGCACAGCACCTTATAAGCTGCAAAAAAGACGACCGGCTTAAAAGCGGCTCAGACCACTATCCAATTATAATACTTCTTGCCCTAGAGTCGCCTCCGCAAAGCCAGCAGTAATAGCAGCAGCGCCGTAACTAGAAAAAGATGGATTAAGATAGGGTTACAGTAGGCGCAGAGCACCTCCTATAACTAGGCGCCCTTACTATAGCTAAGGAAATTAAAGACTATATAACTAACCTTTTAGAGTTCCTAAAGGGCCTAGTTAAAAAAATAGTACTAGTAGCTAAGGATATAGTAGGCTACTCCTGCCCCTAGTAGACGTAGGACGTAGAGGAGGAGGTATAGGCAGCTAGGGTAGTAAGGCGGTAGGGGGTCTTAATAGAAGAGCTACGGATAATTAACCTACGCAAGAAGAATATAATCCGGAGAGTGAAAATAGCGCAGTTTTAATAAAGCGTCTATAAGGTCGCGACTAAGCTAAATAGCATCTAGAAGCTAGTCTATTAGGTAAAAGAGCGCAGCTACCTACTACCTAAACCACCCGTAATCCCATCGCTATAGAAAGTAAGAAATAAAGAAATAATTCAGGTAGCAAATATAATGCAAGGGAAGGCCAACTTACTCTAGGAAAAGTTTTTCCCTTAAGAACCCAAAGCCAATATAAGCGATATGGAGGGGTACCAGTACCCCCTACCCGCAGAACAGCTCCTATATATTAATAAGGATAATATATAGAGGGTAATAAGAGACCGCCTCCTATATAGCGCCCCTAGGGCTAATGGTATCCCAAACGCCTTCCTTAAGGCGTTAGGACAGCTGTTTGCTAAAGCAATAGCGGCCCTAATAAAGGCCTATTGGGAGAAGGTGTACTGGCCAAAAAAATTCCGCTAAGCCTATACAGTCGCTATTAGGAAGCAAGGAAAAGATAACTACTTATTACTAAACGCCTAGAGACCTATAGCCCTACTAAGTATAGTAGGTAAGGTTATAAAAGCAGTCACAGTAGAACAGATACGTTATATAGCGGAAGAGTATAATATGCTACCAGCCTACTAGATAGGAGCCTAGGAGAAGCGATTAACAAAGACAGCCCTAGACCTCTTAGTTAACCAAGTATAAACAGTTTAGCAGATAAAAGGCAATATAGCGTTACTACTCTCCCTTAATATTACTAGAGCCTTTAATAGGGTAGTACAAAAGCGTCTATAGCATATACTACGGGTAAAGGGGATCCTAGAGGAGCTAGCTGCCTAGGTAAAAACCTTTATAACAAACAGATCTACAACGCTAGTACTCTTAGATTAGGAAATAGAGGAGTTCCTAATATCCGCAGGTATCCCATAGGGGTCTCCCCTTTTACCTATCCTATTCCTCTTCTATACAGCAAAGCTACTAGACCTCTATAATAACCTATAAAAAAGACTAAGCGCTAGTGCATTTATAGATAACACTAACTTACTTACATACGGTCCGTCTATGGAGGAAAACTGCCAGATCCTAATACATAGCCACAACCGCTGCCTTAACTGGGCGCGCTGCTACGGCGCTAGCTTCGCCCCAGAGAAGTATAAGCTTATACATCTATCCCAGAACCCAAAGCAGTTTAATATACAGGCCCCTCTCCCCCTATTAGGGGTAGAGACTAAGCCTAAGGCCTTAATGCGCATTTTAGGTGTCTAGCTTAACCTATAGCTAAACTAGGGGGCATATATAAAGGAGATACAAAAGAAGATGAAAACGCATATAAACGCCCTACTGCAGACAACAGCCTCAATATAGGGAGCTACCTTTGTACGGGTAAGGTAGATCTACAACGCTATAATCCAGCCCGCTATTGCCTACAGAGTAGTAATCTGGCACACGCCTACCCCAATTAAAGGTCCTAAAAGCACTAAACCTATAGGCCCAGCTATAAAGCTAGCTAAAATTCAAAATAAGTGCCTAAGAGCAATAGCAGGGGCATATAAGGCAACTCCCACTTTAGTTCTCAAAACTAAAACCTCTATACCCCCGCTAAATCTCTACCTAAATAAAAGACTCGCAAACTTTAGATTTAGGCATAAAGAAAAGTTAGTTATGGAGGCTTGCGTACAGATACGGGGGAAACTAGCCCAAAGATAAAGATAAAGACGGGGTCAAAACTAAAACGGAAATATATATATAGAGGGAGAGAAACGGACCCAGTGGGCAGAGAAGTGGAGGCAGCATAAATAAAGGACAGAGATGCCGCTTCTAGTAAGCTAGAAGAGAAGATGGGGAGCTAATTAGCCAAAATAGGGACTTATAGGGGTAGGGCCACCGTCAGAAGAACCGCTAAAGATATATAAGGAGCTTAAGAAAGTAGAAAGCTCAGTTTTAACGCAGATATGGACGGGATAGATAGGGCTAGCGGCCTTCCTAAATAAGGCTAGGGTACCAGACTTTCTCTCCCCTATATGCCAGTGCGGCCAAGCTAAAGAGACGGCGTCACATATTATAGCCTACTGCCCCTAGTTCGCAGAGCAGAGGTAAGGGCTAGTGGTAGGCTGCCTAGAGGTTAAAAAACTAGCTAGTACGGCCAAGGGAGCGAAACGGCTCGCAAGATGGTTCCTACAACTGCGGGTCCTACCGCAGTTCCACTATACGGAAGAGCTCCTATAAGAGGAGGAAGAGAAAGAAAGGGGAGTAAGTAGGCTAGCTAGGTAAGAGGCTTGCCAAATAGAAGGAGTAGGCGTCTATAGACGCCTTTTCGATACTTATAGGCTGCGAAGTAGACGGCAGAGAGTGTATAACAGGCCAAGGAGGGGGTTTTTTGTCCCGTATCGGGTTTTCCCATTATATAAAATAGGAGTACCGCATAGCCACAGAGCTAAATCGGTGTAAGATCAATAAATAAATAAATATTGAAACTTTTAATATTATATAGAAATATGCTAAACATAACATATAATAATGCTCTAAACCTTATTTTTCTTAGACCCCCTTACTAAAAAAGGTTTACCCAAGCATTACCCGTTGTTTACACTATCACATTATCGCCAGAATCTTATCAGGTAAGAAGAGTTTTATAACTAGATTTACCTACTAACAATATTAATTCTATTACTTCTATGGCTTCCAACGCGTTAGATAATGGCCAAACAAATACCTTAACACTCTCTACAGCTTATTCTAATCCTACTATCCCTACTAACCTCTAGCGTGCCTCTGATTACAGCTTAGATAGCAACACTAACGCGTCTACCACCAATTCTTAGCCAGAAGACTATACAGAAGTTAATTAGAAGCGTATTCTCGGCTACTATATTCCTTATTTAACGGCAGGCAGACGTCATAGGCCTACATAGCAGTATAAATACAATATTAAGCACGGTAAAACAGGTAGGCGGTATTAGCTCTACAAAATTTGCCATAAGAAGAAGGCCTATACACAATATATATATCTGGATTTGGGTACTACTAATTATTCTAAGCACATGCTAGAAGAACATAATATTAGCAACGGTCCTAAAAAGAAAGCAAAGCTAGGACGATTAGTCTTTAAACAGCTATATTTTAAAGCCGATAAGCTAGAGGATTAAGCCTAAATAAACACCATTATTTAGAGCCTTACTCCGGATTGTTTTACTCGGCTTTTAATACAATGGATTATACGCGATAATATTCCATTTTATAAGCTTAAAAGCAGTATATTTCACAATCTTATGGGGTATACCAATTAAGCTATATTAACCGCAGGCCTTCTACCTACTTATTGGGTAATAAGAGAGCTAATAATTACTAAATTTAACCAATATAAAAAGGTAGTTACTGCTCTACTACAGGGAGCTCTAGGCAAGATTTATCTATTATTTAACCTTTGGACGTCTCACAATTATCTATTACTACTCAGTAAACTTAGCTTTCAGGCCTCTATTGCATTAATTACTGACTACTATATAGGAATTGTCATTCATTTTATAGATAAAAAAAACCAGCACCGTTCCTTCCTTCTAGCCCTCCCTCCTTAAGAAGAGCGACATTTAGGCGTTAATATAGCAGCCAACGTCAAGATAATCCTCACTAAGTTTGGAATTAGTAAGCGGTAAGTAGGCTACTTTATAGCAAATAACGCAAATAATAATAACACCTGCATCAAAGAACTCTCTATAGAGTTTAGATTTAACCCACTACATCATCGCCTTTATTATATGGGCTATATCATTAATCTAGTCGCTCGCATGCTACTTTTTGGCGCAGATTCAAGCGCTCTAGATAAGGAAGAAGAGGATAAGGATAAGGTCCTCCGGCAGATATTAGCTTAGAGGAAGATTAGACCTATTAGCAAGCTTTATAATATTATTTTTTGGATATTTAACTCTAAGCAATGCATTAAAAAGCTCCTTAAGCTTTAAGATCTAGAGCTTAAGGACGATATATTATAAACTGCCACTAAGCTTCTTCTAATTAAGCCAGTAGAGACTCGCTAGAACTCTATAGAATCAGTAATTAAATAAGCTATTAAGCTTTAAAACCCTATTAATTGCCTTATTAGTAACAAAGTCCTTAAATAGACAATATACTGGGCTAAAGTTACTAAGAATGGTACAAAGGATCCGCCTATAAGAGTTCGCAAAGAGCCTAATATTGTTAAGAACTACCTAACGGAGGATGATTAGGCTATATTAACTGAATATTAGGCTATTTTAAAGCCTCTTTAGATTACTACAAAGCAACTAGAACAACGCTTAAAGGAAGGTATATATAAATTAACATTATTAATTTTATCACGAGCTAATTAATATAGGCAAATTCAAATCCTTATAGGAGGTCCTTCCTGTTTTTAAGTATCTACTTAATCAATTTAAGCGCTTTAAAATAGAGTATAAATACCACCCGGAGCCTCACTTCCGCTATAATATTAATGCAGCTTGGCTAAAGCTAACTAAATACTATAAACTTACTAATCGTTCACCTGCCTACATTGCCGCCACGGTTCTTAATCTATTAATTAAATGGACGTTTGCTGATAAATACTGGACGGGTAAAGGACAAGCTGGTTAGAAGGAAGCAGCTAAGCAAGCTATTCGCAATCTATAGCTTAAATATAAATTCCTTCCAATTGAATCAGTTACTGACGGCAAGGTTCTTAAACAGCGGCGCGTCTTCTCATCAGAAATCGACAACTATTTTACCAGCGGCTTCACTCAGCCTACATCTACAGAAGATCGCGACGAGTACAACAATTGGCTAGCACGAGCAGGTCACCCTAAAGACGTTCAATATACAGATCCGATTGCCTATTGGCGAGCTAGAGTAAACAGGACTCAATATCCACAACTTGCTCGCATAGCTCTTGATTTAATAACTATTCCACCAATGTCGTCAGACCCTAAACGAATTTTTAGCCTTACAGGCTTGCTCCTTACTCCCAATCGCGCACGACTACAATCTGATATAATTGGAGCTTTAATGGCGGTAGGATCGTGGGACAAGGAAGGCGTAATTAAGATAGTAGATAGGCAGTTAAGGCGGCCGCGGAAGGAAGGAACAGAAAATACACAACAGGAT
>Ga0307507_10007746_pt1 | contig 15328 bp, 13 predicted proteins | sample 7_EM_MG_FD_207223 | JGI IMG/M metagenome (GOLD analysis project Ga0307507, IMG submission 207223) | Populus trichocarpa ectomycorrhiza microbial communities from riparian zone in the Pacific Northwest, United States - 7_EM | ecosystem: Host-associated > Plants > Roots > Unclassified | place... | reverse complement strand
TTATCCTTATTCTTTTGAGTATTTTTGGTCCTTTTACTAAATTGATTTTTCTTTTCAATTTCACCCTTCAATCAAATATAAAATTTATCTTGTTTTTCAATTTTGATCCTCATTCCTTTAAATGCTATTTTTTTTAATCTTTTTATATAATTGAAATTCTTTTTTCAATCTCATCATTTAATATTTGATTGATTGAGAATTAGATTTCATGGTTTTTTCATATTTGATCCTTTTGGATCTAATGATCTAGGTTATAAGTTTGAAAAGTTAACACAATTTTTTTTAAAATAAAGGCTTTATAGTCCTCTTTATTTTTTTATCAAGTTAATTGAATCTCATGATCTGGACCCCGAATTTAACAAGATATCTCAGGTTTGCTCCACCCTAATTATTGTGATTACAAGTTTGTCAAGCCAACTCATAATCATCATGACTGATTTCTTTTTATCATTTTTTACCCCATTTTGGCAATTGAAAATCTTTTCTTGCATAAAAAAATAATTCGGCCACACAATGAAACATGTGCACCGAGACTAGTTAGATATTATATGCATCAATTAAATTATATGGTTTGCACAAATAAATTGCCTCCTGAAACTCAATTTTCAAAATCTTTATCTTAACATCTTTTAGTATATTTTGATTACTTAATCCATTTTAATTTTTTTTGGGACAATTACTATATCTCTTTGTATAAAACAAATCTCAAAAAAATCTATCTAAGATACTTTTGGTTTTGTAAAACCTCAAAAAATCTTTCATATAAAAAACATTTAAATGTTTATGATAATTTTGTTTTGAGATTAGAGAAATACTAGATCATAGGTCCGCATCAAACTACGAGTCAAATCAAATATTTTTTTAAGGTAAGAAAATTGGCTGGCATCAAGCGTTGCTAATATGTAGTATTGTAAAAAATAAAAATCATGAACTTAAAATTTGATGCATATTAGATAATATTGTTTTTAATTATTGAAACGATGATATATTAGACAAATATTTTTTTTAATATTAAAACGATGATATATTGGATTGATTCAATGCGTTAACATGTTAAATTTGCAATTCGGGTCATTAAACCATAATAACCTCATAAAAAAACAAATTAAAATAAATTATGAAGTTCAATTCTAAATCAACGTAATGTTAAATAATGAAATTGAAAAAAAAATAACAAAAAAAAACTGAGAATGAAAGGTTATTTTATAGTAAAGGGTCTTGTGCCATATTCTTGTAAGAATTTAACTAACATTACAATTTATACATTCTGATTCTGCAACTTATTTTAAAAAAAAACTTATAATAATTTAATCAAAACCAGCATTTTGACAGTGATATATAATGTTCTTTTCTTTTGTTTGTAATAAAATAACCAAAATAAATGAGTTAGTACTCCAAAGTCCAAATTCCAAAATAGAAGTCTTCAGGTTTCATTCTATAAAAAAAAAAAACAAAAATTCAACATCTCCTACATGGTCATACCATACAATGTGAAACCTCACCATTGATGAACACTTCAGAAATTTTGCATTGAAAGCTCAGGTCGAGATGCATGGGTGGACTCACCCACCATGCCAACGCCATACAAAATTTCTGAAGTGAAAAAAATGCTCCTTAAATATGGAAATTTAATGGCAAAATTAGTGTATAATTAATTAATATTGGGAGGAGGAGGAGTGCTTGTTGCGTAAAAATAATAAGTAATTAAGGGCTTAAAAAGCTGGGTCCTACAAAATGGGGCCCGCTTGCTTTGGCGTTTTTGGCGGCTATTCTTACAAGAAATCACCAAAACTCATTATTTTATTACCAACCATGCTCTTTCTCTCTCTTAAAAGACACAAAAAAAACTTCCTTTTCATTCTCTTTCTCTCTCTTTCCCTTTATCCTGTTGTCCTTTGAAACTTGACAACTTATTGGTTCTGTTCCTGTTCCTGTTTGTCCCCTGAGAAAATTCGTACATTTCCCTTTTTTTTTTTTTTTTTCATTTCACTGGTTTTGCTTTTTTGTTACAGCAACCAATAAGAGAGTTTTTTTTTAATATACATTTTTATTTTTTTGGGAAAGAGACTAATGTGGGTGGGGTTGGTATGTAGTGAATGGGAAGATGAAAGGCAATAAATCAAGATTTGGTCTAAGGTCAAGATTAATGGGGATTTGTTTCAGTACTGATAATGACAAAATCCCACAAGAACGACAGCGGTTATCTTCTAAGGGAAACCAAGGTAGTACTTTTAAAGTCCACATTTTTTTAGTTTTTGTCTATGTTATTTTTGTTGTGTTTTGTGTTTATCGCCTTTTGATTTCTTTGTGCATTGATTTGTTTTTTCTAGGCATAGTTGAGGAAATGGGTTTCATTTGGTTTTTTGTTGGTCTTGTTGTTATGCCAGTGGTGTTTTGAGCAACAAAATGGAGCATTTTAGTGAAGTGGATTCATTATTGTAAACTTGAAAGTGTTTGTATGCAGTTCAATGTTGGCTTGAATTAACGTGACTTTGGCAATTTAGGAAATTAAGAGATGTAGCTTGTTGATGTATTCTGTTAATTTGCGATATTTAATAGCTTTACAATTCATAAAAAGTTTCTAACTTGTTAAATACTACTTCAATTGTCCTTTACCAAAAGGTTTAGGGTTTGTTGATTTGTGTGCGTGTTAAGTGAATGTGTAATATTTTATTTATAACTGTTCTTGTGAAGAAGCAGGGCACGACTACGATCACTCTCCGACTATATCAAATGCGCCGGAGGTGGTTGAGATCAAAAGAACAAGAAGCATCCCTTCAATTCACAAGAATGTCACAGATCTTCGTAATAGTCCTGGTTATGGTAATGTTGATATCTTTACATACGAGGAAATGACATTGGCCACTAAGCATTTCCGACCAGATTATATTCTTGGTGAGGGTGGATTCGGAGCTGTTTATAAAGGAGTCTTGGACAAGAGTGTAAGGCCTGGTTACAAGACCACATATGTTGCCATTAAGGAGCTTAATCCTGATGGGTTACAAGGTGACAGAGAATGGCTGGTATTCATCTTTTCATACTTTCTCAGAATATTTATCTTTTCTAAGTTATGGTGTTACTAATTATCAACTCTGGTTTCTTATTTACCGTTTCCTCCATAAATGGCTGGTAGTTGATGGACTCAACTTTCTTTTAATTTGGATTAGGAATATTTTAGTAGGCTTATTTGGGAGACATAGTTATGTATCTTTTGATTTGTGTCAGTAGGATAATAACTCGTATGGATGTATTCGAGAATCGAGAGTGAAATGAAAAGAGACTGAAATCTTATTTCATATTTCACTGTGCTCAAGAAATGAATTTACCTAATTGGATGCGAGAAATCTTCTATTAGTTAGAATGGAGATGGGGATATCAAAGAACAATATGTATATATCTATCTCTTGAGAACGCTCATTATTGTTTGAGGGAAGGAAATTGGATAGTCATTACAATTTGGTATTTTGGTTACGTACAACATGGTTAAACCATAGTTGTTTGCCATTGGGCGAAAAGTAAACTTGTTTTTCTTGTGTAAACCATTCTGTCAAAGATGGCATCTAGTTGCTTGTATTCATTGTATCCTGTTTGCTTTGCAGGCAGAAGTCAACTATTTAGGTCAACTCAGTCACCAAAATCTTGTGAAGCTCATTGGGTATTGCTGTGAAGATGAACACAGGCTGTTGGTCTATGAATACATGGCAAGTGGGAGCCTGGAAAAGCATCTTTTTCGCAGTAAGTGGCTGTTGAAATTTTGAATTTATGGTGCCTATAGGGAGTGAAGTTTTGTGTACAGTGTAGTGAGGAATCTTATACATTAGCAAAGAATTAATCAATTCAGAAGCATATGACTGATCTAAATTTTAACATGACTATCTTTAAATAACTACATAAAACCTATTAGGGTATTCCGTAGCTTGCACTGTTGATGATATGATCACGGATGCTTTTATGTTTTCCAGTTGGAAATATGCAAGGTCACATACTTTTTAGCCACTTAAAATCTCATAAAGTTAGTAGAGTCTAGAATCATTATGATTTATGGGGGCTTTGCAAATGGTTCATGTTCCCATTTAGTTTCCTATAACTTAACCGCTTGATGCCTTTTTTCATTTAAAAAACATCAATGATGAGTCTAAGCAAACCTCCATGGGATGGAGCATTACAACATAGAACAGAACTGAAATGGAGGCTCAACAGATAATGTGAATGGATTAGCAAATGGACACAACTTTTTAAGCAACGGAGGCCTGATTTGTTTGATCTCATGGTTCAAGTTGTCTATAATAATTAGATAGTCGAGGTGTCTTTAGCCACCAAAGTGAAAAGAAAAACAGAGGAACATTTTTATTCAGGTGGATATTTCTTGTATTAGTATTGGATTATGCTATCTCACAATGTTGTTTATTCTATGATACTCTTGATGATTTTTAAGCAGAGAAATAATCCTCCTCCTTTGGAAGAAGACAATTGTTTTTATTTTTCCTTCTTATTTGTTAGGAGTGGGTTGTACTTTGACATGGTCAAAAAGAATGAGGATTGCTTTAGATGCTGCAAAAGGACTTGCTTTTCTTCATGGTGCAGAAAGATCTGTCATATACCGTGATTTCAAGACATCAAATATCTTGCTGGATTCGGTTAGTTATCTTTGCTTTGGTAGTTGTTACTTATCAAACAAATTCATCTTCCTCTTGGTGCCGTTTCCTCCCTTTGAAGTTCAAATAACTGGCCAACTGGACCTTATCTTGCTGAAAATTTGTCTACCTCTAGTGATACATTGTTACATTGACATTGTGGCTTCCTTGAAAGCTGCTGAAAGGAATAAAAATGATCCATGTTTCATGCATGATGAAGTTGTAGAATTTTTGCCTGGGAAGTATTCATATACGAAATGAGATGCATAAGTTAAGTCTTCCCGAAGTTAGTGTTCATGCTTGAGGAAGTTTTCCTAGTTCTGTTGCTGATAGTGCAATAACAATGTGCAGGATTTTAATGCAAAACTTTCAGATTTTGGACTTGCAAAAGACGGGCCGATGGGAGATCATACTCATGTGTCAACACGTGTCATGGGGACATATGGATATGCTGCTCCAGAATATGTAATGACTGGTGAGTGTCTGGTGACATATTGCAGTAATCATTCCATTTGTGGTGATAATTTTGAAATTCTGAAGAATTCCTATTCTCTGTTCCAAAGCAAAGAGATAAAGCATAGTTATAAATGTTGTCTTGGTATTGGATAAATGTTGAAGCTTTTCATTTTATTGCATTAGAAAACCAATTTGAATTGGATTTTGTTTGAATGGATCAAATTCTCGCAGGTGCATAAACAGTGACTGATTGCAGATGGATTGATAGGCATGGATATTTTCTATTTTTAAAGTTTCTCATAGTCCAGGACTAGACTTGGTGCTTTTTTTAGGAAAGATGTTTGTATGTGGTACTGAAAACATGAAGTAATTTGCAATAGGAAATTAAACATTGTCAATCTATTTAATGTTCAACTGGGATCGTTGATAAGAATTCATGGTTCCACTAAGCTTATATAATAATTTTCTGAGCAGGGCATTTAACGGCTCGAAGTGATGTTTATGGGTTTGGGGTAGTGCTACTTGAGTTGCTTCTTGGAAGGAGAGCAATGGACAAGAGCAGGCCTAGCCAAGAACACAACCTTGTTGAGTGGGCCCGCCCTCTCTTGAACCACAACAAGAAGGTTCTGAGAATCTTAGATCTCAGAATGGAAGGGCAGTACTCATCTAGAATTGCAATGAAAGTAGCCAATTTGGCATCCCAATGCCTTAGCCAAAATCCGAAAGGGAGACCCCTCATGAATCAGGTGGTTGAATTACTTGAGAGTATCCAGTCAAAGGATGAAGCTGCCGTGTTGGAAACCAGTGGGAGAGATGTAACCCTATATGAAGTCCCAAGGCGCTCTCCATACACTCCAGAGAAAGGAAGAAATCAAACTAGAAGTCATGATCATAGAGAAGGGGAACCTTCTCCTTACACTCCGGATGAAGAAGGGAACCGGACTAAAAGTCTTGAGCATAGAGAAGGGGAAACTCCTCACACTCCTTCAGAGAAAGAAAGAAACAAAACTAGAAGTCATGATCATAGAGAAGGGGAACCTCGAAGGAGGAGCAAACCTGCAAATGTAGGGAGCAGAAGTGAGCCCCCAACTGAGAGTGATCTGATTAGCGCTCATGTTGGAATGTTGAATCCTATGACTGAAACGCATCTACATTGAGTTGAACTTGTACCAATATGGATGGAAGTTGAAACTGTAAGAAATGTCTATCCATTTTGGTGTTTTGAAATAGCAATTATTCTCCAATTCTTGGTATTTTAGATTTTCTAAACAAATATGCTGCTGAAGCATCTCCGTCTCCTCTTCTTACACAAGTTACAATCATGTGTCAATTTTTACTTACAGGAGATTCAGGCTTATGTTTATGGCTGAAGTTAGCATGTCGCAGATGTAACTATTAGCTGCATATTTTACTTTCAGACATGTATAATCATTATAATTTTTGCATTAAAAAGAAGGCAACACCCTCATCTAGCTTGGTTCAGGTTCTTAAAGGCAGGATTCAGGATGCTTTAATGGTGTTTTGATTCTTTATTGATGATTTGGAAGATGGAACAGAAGCCATTAGCTCCACTCATAGTCTATCAAATTAACTTAAATTATCACATGAATATACTTAATCATTTTCATATAAATTCACCCTTTCAAGCACAGTTTCGGTGCTTGATCATAATCAATTGATCTGTAAGGGTGAAAAAAGAGAGAAAAGGACCTCCATTCGGGTAACTTCTTAGGCCTGCAATTTCAATTTGAGGACACTTCCGACTTTTTAGAGTTAACAATCAAATTTACGGGTTTTTGTTTTGTTTGTTTTTTACATTAGCATGACAGAAAAAAACACAGTTTAGTGAGTTATAAAACTCATCTCTGCTCAGCGAGTTGCATGTGGGCACATAACTCATCAAAAAAGTGGTCCGGAAAGTACTTTTTATGGCCTCTCAACTTCCTATAAATCAACCCAACAATAATCACAATTTAAAAATAAAATTTACAATTCATTTCTCAAAATAATTAAAAAATCAACATAATCAAACTTGTGTCATCTCATCAATGTCTTCATAGACAGTAGATGCTGCTCTATAAACCTAATAAAAAATGAATCTAATAAATAAAAAATAATAATTAGCACTCATCATCTATAAGAAAAGTAACCATCATTTAATAAATATTATATATAAAAAATATTGTACACCAATTGATTCCGTCTCGGACATTAAAACTCAAAATTGCATCGGATGAAGTGAATACCTTGAGAAACGTTACCATGTAGGTGCAATAAACTGATGTGTTATGGACAAATATCATCTCATGTAGATAACTAGATCAATTGTTGAAAATCACTTTATATATAGCCAATCTCTCTTTACATCGCAAGGATCTAAGTAAATTACATGAATTACCAGCTAATTCCTTTCACATTTACCTTGATGATTGATATTATATATAATCCAGGATGTGTCAGGATAGGCCAAATTTTCACATTATCTTATCAGGATAATGCATCTCATCTCAACTATATTAAAACAATATCACAGAACATGTGCCAACTATAAATCACTCCCCTCTCGGTATATGGGTACATCGACATAACGAGTTGAACTAACTTCATTTTGCATTATTTTCCAAGTAATTTCAACTTTAATTTCAAATATATTTCGGTCAAGTCGATTACATAACATTCCAAATAACTCGTCAAGAGACATATTTAATGTAATAGTTAGTAACTCATTACTTTCTAACAATAATATCTCCATAACAACATAACATTCCAATAGTACGAGACATTTGTTAAAATAATACAACAAAATTCAAGCCTAATTTATCAATATTGTAGGGTTAATCAAGGTAAATAATTTATTAAAAAAACCTTAACAATAATATAATCAACAAAAACCTAAATTCATTATCATATTTTATACCTAATTAGATAAAATCTCTTATGTAACCTAAAAACCCTAACCCTAACTCTAATTCACAATCAACAATAATAAAAATTATATTAATTTTCCTCAAAACTAATAAATCTAACAACTCAAATCAATGTATTTTATAACTAATTAACCTAATTTTTACCTAACTCATAAAAATTGTATACATGTTTTTCAAATTCCTAATCCAAACCCTAACATTTTCAAAACCAACAATTAACATAAATTATAATAAATTGATAGAAAAAAAAGTGTAATATAACTCTAGATGTTGAATGTGAGTAGTGACGATGATGGATGGCAGGGGTGGCGGCCAAAACTTGGTGAGAAAGATACAGGTGGAGAGAGAAAAAAGCCTATCATAGTGGAGAGAGGAGAGCTCATGTGATGGCTGAAGAGGTGTTTCGCAGTAAAGAAGAGGGTTAAGGTTGTGGGCAGCGGTGGTGGATATGGGGAGTGGGGGAGAAGGGGAATAAACAAGAAAAAAAAAAAACAATTTAGATGTGAGGTTATAATTCGTTTGAAGCTTGTTTGACAGTGTGGTTGCGAGTGCTTTTCAAATAACTTTTCGTGCCAAAATGCATGCCAATGATGTTTTTTCATTTTTTAAAATCATTTTTGACATCAGCACATCAAAACGATCCAAAACGTACAAACCATATTAAATTTTAGCAAAAAAAAAAAAAATCAAATTTTTTGGGAACGCCGGTTGAACCGCGTTCCCAAACGCTTTCGAAGTCGCTAGCCTCGCATTTGATTTGCAAGTCATATATGAGGCCGACATGTAGTAATGGCATATTTCTCAAAAAATTTCCATTTGGAAGACCATATCTCCATAGTGGAGGACTTCAGTTATCCTGCAATCCCTGCTTATTTTGGTTTTAGAACAACAGTCAAGATATTAACAACTAGCAAACTATTCATAAGAGAAAACATCCCAATGCCAACCAGCATCAAATCTGACTTCACAACAAACACTTGGCTTCTTGAGTTAACACACAATGGGGAAATCAAAAGTTTTTATGTGGAAGGATCAACACTGCTCGCATGAATCCCCGAGTGGATTGGAAACCATGCTTCACATGGGGCTGAAATTATCAGGAGCTCTTCCCTGCAAATAAAATAAAATAAGCGTGACATCTAATTCTTAGCATCAATAAAATTCCATAACATAGAAATATAAATAAATGAGAGCTTATCATTTTCCAGGAGCTATACCATTTTGGTCACTTCAAACGAGAAGTGCAAATGTTACAGTTTACCCGTGCCATAACAGAAGACAATTAATTTATTCTGTACATGGTAGGTGTTCAAAGTGTTGATTGTTAAACATTAATTAACAGATAAACTTTAGGCACGAACAGAAGCATGTGGCGAGCACCAAATTACCAAACTATATGACACTTGAGGCTTTTAAGATTTGGATACAGTAACAAGGAATCACATGTATTATGTTTAAGTTTTGATTGTATTTCCATAATTTGGACATTTACTTGATTGCCACGACTCTTGGAAACTACTATTGCTCCAAACACACGTTTAGCGTTCAAAACCAAAAGACAAAAAAAAAAATACATGCATGGTGAAATGTGCAAATAAATCGAAGACTCCTGAATGAAGAATTTATCATACCCCATAGTTGACGCAACTTCATGGCAAGTTGAGAGATGGATCTTCTCTCAGCTGGATTGGAAAATTCCATACTTACAGCCTCCTGGATTGCACAAAAGAATTCTCTTTTTGTTTTTGCAGAGAGAATAATATAATCAGGTCCGTTGATTGTGCTCAAGTCCACCACCTAAAGGGAGAAAATTTCAGAGGGTTTTTATTATAAACTTCAAGCCACTGAAAGTAATTGAAACAAAGTGACAGGGAGTAAAAAAAAAAGGAAAGAAAGTAAAGTACTTGCCTGCTGCAACCAAGGGATTATTGAGTTTGTAAACCTCTGCTCTAAGAAGTACGATGCCAAAATGCTAAGAACATCACCAGCAGTCTTGGAGGACAAACTTTCTAGAACAGGACCAGTTCTATCAATAAGCTCAATAAGAACAAGTTCATCAATGGAACAGAGAGCTTCCTCATAGGCAGACTCTAGGTCACCTTCACATAAAAAGTCTTTCACACATTGCCACACACAATTTTTGCTCTCTGGACCACTTTGTCTAGAATTGGCACTTGAGAGTGGAGCAAAGACAGAATCAACTTTTCTCGCCTGACCCATGTTCTGTGCCCCCTGCCCAGAGCGTTTTTGCATGTCCTTTCCTATAGCATTCCTACTAGTCTTTACAGTAGGATTAGCCCACATCTCTGTGCCATTTTTAGCAGGGTTGATTGGTCTGCTCCTGCTGAAATTTTTTCCCTCCCATATATCAGAATTCTTTGCAGAAAGCAGTGAAGATTGTCTATTGCGAATATCTACAGATGGCCGAGGAGTGTACGTTGAAGGTCTGGGAGAAGAAACAGTTTGATTCTGCTTCATAAGTCTAGAGATAGCTGAATCAGAACGTCTCCCATCTTGCACAAGAACTTGACCTATTCTATCTACTTCATGTTCTAAACCAGACACTTTAGACTGTAATATAGACAAGTTATCCATTACGCCTGTTGAAAACACCTGTAAATTTAATTGAATGATTAAAAATAGCGAATAGACTTCACAGTAGGCAAATATTTAAACCCTTTCTTGATTAGACAGAAAATATTTTAGCAATCCCTCAATAGAAAACATCAGAAAATGGGGAAGCAAAGAGAAACACAAAAAAGTAGGCAATCATAACAAACACTCAATATTGACAACACCTACAGCTACATACATGCCTTGAGATAATGAGAGACTGTGAAGCTTGTAGCAAGAGGCCAGTAGTGGTAGAATTATGGTTAGCAAGAACATGCATACTGGACACATTATGTTTCATGGTTCTAAAGTAGATATAAAACTCTATACCAGTAAAGATATCAAGAAATTCTAATTTTATTTACCTGTAGTAGTTCCATTAAATTCGACTGCTTGTTTTCCATCTCCAAAAGTTGTTTCCGTATGCAAGCCATTTCACTGGCTACCTGTGAACAACATCCATGCAATGTTTGGAAACTGTTCTCTGTAACTGCAGAGTCGATACTTCTACGATCTCGCATCTGTGCAGAGTATATTTGCGCCTCACTGTTTATCCCTTCAGATGAAAACTGCTGATTCCGACCCCTCGGCTTGAATGAACTGCCCTCCTCAAGCAAGCCGTGAGAAACTGTGACAAACTTGGTCTCAAAGTTGTTAGTAACTAGGTTAGACACAGATGAAGAGTCTTGCTTGTCATCCATGGGCACATATTCACATCCAATATCTGGAGGACTCATTACATCAGCACTCATCCTTTCTAATGTTTTGGTAATGGAACTACCCTCTGATTCCTCATTTTGAAGATCTGCCAAAGAAATGTTATGCTTTTTTGGGACAGAAATTTCAATATGCCAATTATCTGTTTTGGGATGATGAGAGTCCACATAATTTTGACATGCTTTTGTAGCTGATAAAGGAGCCCTTCTTTTAGTCGAGTCTGAAACTACATTTTTTAGTGTGGCCTCCTTCCGCACAACATCACTTGCACTCGTGACATCACTGTAGTCACCTCCATAGAAGTTTTCTGTATAAAGTGGAAGATAAAATCACCGAAAGAATTCAAGCAAGAGCAGAACGACATGCTGGAGGAAGCATCTAAGGGACAATTGTAAGCATATACAACCACATCACATGGGATTTTCAAGAAACTACTGGATTGTTCTTTAACAAATTAGGTAAAAGACTCCACCACAGCTCACAGTGAAGAATAATAATCAGTATAGAATGATACTCTCCCTAGCTCTTTATACCAAATGCTCTCAAGAATTTTACAAAGCAAATTTCTACAGGCTTCAAAACAGTTACTCCGGTCAAATACAAGCAAATCTTCCCAACCATGTGAAACCAGGAACACATACCCATGGTGATGTGTTGCATATTCAGAGTAATGGATTTTATAGAAGCGAATATATAGTAGAGACAGCACCATCTATAACAGGCTTTGCAAACGTTTAAACGTATGAGTTGTGATTTTCTTGCATACGATACTGAGAGCAATAGTTAATCATGGATTATTCAAAAGGACAGAGGAATAATATTTTGCTTTAGGTCACCCACCATGCAAATTGAGCAAATTGGTGAATCCACAGTTTAGAATGGTTTGCTGTAGCGCAGAGCAGTCTTTATTAATTATGATCTCATCATATTACATAGCTTTGAATAATCAAGCACTGATTAGTTCAACGGAAACTTCCGGACAGCATAAATGCCACAGCTTTTAAATAGAGTTATTTTTCACTTCATATGGAAAAATTAATTCCGCAGCTATTTTAAGTCTAAACAGCAGTTTTCTAGTATCCTGATGTGTCCTTGATACTTCTCTCATCTCTGATTTCTTTCTAGATAGACTTGCATATCTGGCAAATGGACCTCAAGTCTACTGCTAAAACATTAGTGCATCATGAAAAACATATGACAATGCATTTAGATTTGCAAAGGCAAACACAATAGAACAGTTTATAAACAAACTTAACCTTGCATAAATTTCAAAACATCCATTTTAACACAAGACTCTATTAACGCTTTTAAGTTAATGAGCATGGGCACAAAACCTTTTATAGAGGAACCAGTTTCAGAAGGTTCAGGGGTATCAGACCCTGGAAGACTTTTCCAGTACTGAAGGGCATGCTGTACTGCGTCCCTAACTGGTTTCACCTATAAGAAACACAAAAGGCATTTGAGTAACGCACATAATTCAACAGATGTGAATTCTTCAAATAAAATCTTAATTGACATCAACCTTGTCAAATCGGCATGATTCAAGATATCGGATGCAGGAAGCCCTAAAAGGTCCCAAGCAGGATCCACCACTTGAAGCAATTTCTCCCAATGCTGCAGAAGCTGCTTTGCGTGTTGTCCAATCACTGTTTTTGAGAGCTTCTTGGATGCTAGTCATTGCGGCGGATAGAATATTTTGTGATGGAGCACCTCCCGCCTGAAATAGAGAATACAAAAATACCATTTTGCAAAGTATGAGTACATGTAACTAGCATAATAGTGCACACAACTGATTATTTGTAATCATTGACAAATATTTGAGAAAACAACCAGAATGATGCTTCTGTTCAACTCAATTGCTGCTGGTTTTGCCATGAAATGTGGATTCTTGAGCAACTTTATTGTCCGAGCCAACATCCGCTGCAGAATAGAAACTGGAGGATCATGAGAATTATCAATGACCCTTGCCAAGCACAACGCAGAACCCGACTGCACCTGCTTATTCTGCTCACCCAAAGCTTCAAAAAGCGGCTTGACCAACATAACAAAGACCCCATCACTCTCATCCCCATGGTTACTCAACTTAGCGGCCAAAATACCCATCGTCTCAACACAAGCATCCCTAACAACCGAATCCGGATCCTTAAGCCTCTTAACAACACTAGCAACCATCTTACTCAAATGGGGTCCCATTAAACCCTCATGAAAATTCACCAATGTACCTATCAACCTAACACACTCCTTCCTAACCGCACTCTTCTGCTCCTTATCCGTATCCAAAATACACGAAAGGAACGGCGAAACCCCATCTGGGGTTAAACACTCAGCCATTTTCTCAAGCTCATCAACACCAATTTGACAAGTATCTCGATCAGCAAGCTTTTTCAATGCAACAACCACCTTTTGCTTAAGCTCAAAAACCACTTGCTGTGCATTAACCCTAGAGGACCCTCTAGTTTTCAATTGGGAATGTGCCTCCTTCATCTTGAAATCCTCCTAAATCCCTAACTAAACAAAATCCACGCCCTCCTCTCCTCCTCAGGTCACATTGTCAGCTGTTTTTTTTTAATAAAAAGAAAGTAGTAAAATCTATCGCTCATTATCTATCGATCTATCTATAAGCAAGAAATTTAAAATTGAAGCTTGAACTTTATGACAGAAAAAAAAAAATTCAAAAACTTCTACTCAGAAAAATGTTTGAAACCCTAACCTTTTCTTGGAAGTTGAAAAGTACAGAAAGAGAGCAGAGCGTTTCATTCAAATCAAAGCCAAAAGAAAAATAGAGAGAAATTTGAAAATAATAATAAATTACTAGTACCCATAAAAAAAAAGGTGAAGAAGAAGGAGGAGGAGCAAATCTCTCAAGTAAATGTCTATAAGAATCAACGCCCCCCCTTTGTTTTTCCTCTCTCTGAGAGTTTTTACAGAGATTGATTGATGGAGAGACAGGAAGTGATTATGTTAGTATTAATTAAGTATTTATTTTCTTTGGAGTTTGGGGGAGAGAGAAAGAGAGGTCTTCAAATTTCGCGCTTAGCACTGTGTATTTCGAATTTTGGGTCGAGGGAGCGTTTGGACTGTGCAGTCTTACGTACTAGTCTACTACTTGATAAGGAGCAGTCGTTTTTCTTTGCTTTATCTCTTTTCGTCCTCACATGCAAGGCAGTCTCTCCTCCTCCCCTTCTTTCAAGAACAACTTTTCAAAATTTGAATTCATTACATTAATGGATGTAGATATATTACAATAAGAAACGAGAGAGAGAGAGTGAGATTGTAGATATATTATTGTATATTAAATAAGTGAATCTATTTTTTTAATTTATTTCATAATTCAAAAAAGATTAAAATGCTTTTAAAATCAAGATGGTATTTGAAATTACTAGTTTGTCTTGAAATAAATTTTATTTCATTCTGAATCTCAGTCTATTCTAGATTTTTCAACCAAATCTCAACAAAAATGTTCCAATTTCATTTTATTTTTTTTTCTTTAATGAATATTGTTTTTTTCCTTTTATTTTTTTAATCTATGTTTGTTTTCTATAATTTTATCTTTTAATACTTAGTTTATTGAATACTAGACTTTATAATTTGTTGTGATTTGTTTTTTTTTATGATTATCTTAGTCTTATGACTCATTTCACGAGCTTGTCAAGTTAACTCGGTTGACTCGAGGTTTTTATTATCTATTTTTTTTAATTGAATTTTTTCAGTTTTGTCATTCAACATCTTTCATATTTAGTTGATTATGAACTAAGTTTTGTCATTTATTTTGATTTTTTTTTCTATGAAATTATCACAGTTTCATAACCCAGTCATGAATTTTACAAGTTAATTCAAGTAGACATGGGTTGTTTTTTTATATCCTTTATTTAAATGTCCCTATAGGCAGCATATGTTATCATACAGTTTGGTCCCTAAATTTTTAAATTTTTAAAGTTTAATCCTTGTATAAGGGTTTTGCATTTTAGTGCTAAAACTTCA